>ENA-ORXT01001190-ORXT01001190.1-marine-metagenome-genome-assembly--contig:-NODE-1190-length-36269-cov-162.854664_pt1 | contig 36269 bp, 28 predicted proteins | sample MGYA00237868_ERZ511482 | MGnify/ENA metagenome assembly ERZ511482 | reverse complement strand
GAATTCAGCTGGTGTCTCTTATCTGTCTGTGCAGGGTAATATTCGCCTCTATTTATTTCTTTGAAGCTTTGCTGTGTATCGCTCAGTGTATAGGAAAGCTGAGTTTGAAATTGATTAAATTCTCCAAATAAAAAAATGTCTATTCCTCGAGCATATCCTTCTCCAGAAAAGATATTAAATCGGGGTCGATTGTTTGATTCATTTTGATCTGGAATATTTGATAAAAATTCAATCACATTATTCAGATCTTTATGATAGACCTCTAAGTCAAAAGTGATATTTTCCTTCTTGTAAGTAAAGCCTATCATGGTATTTAATGATTCACTGACAGGGATTCGATTCTCATTAGCTGCGATCCATAAATCTGTATTTCTATTTTGACCAGTCTCTATGGATATCTCCCTGAGGAACTGATGGTTTTTACCTATGGAAGATTTGAATAGTAGATGATTAGAATAGGCATAAGTAGCAGATAGTAGGGGAGACAAGTATAATGAATTAGTACCAGTATAGTGATGCAGTCTTAATCCACCTGATAGCTCTACTGATGGATGAAGTGCATAACTGACATGACTATATCCAGTCGTCTCAGTTGTCGAATTTTCCTGAAACAGAATATTATTTTGATTCCTACCAAAATTAATATCTGTCATATTATTGGTTAGCCTGATTCCACTTTCTATTTCTATCTGATTAATCTCAGAGTCTACTTTTATATTTATTCCTTTTTGTTTATTTGTATTTTTTTGAATCTCTATGAAGTCATTCTGGATTGGCATGTTAGCGCTTTCATTTGAAAACGTAAAATCATTAATGATCTCGGCATTTAAATCATAATTAGAATAAAATGCATTAATAGTTAATTTGTGATTTGAATCTAATATATGATTTAAGCGCAAGCTGAGGCCTTCATTTTTCCATTGTTCAGATATACTTAATTCTTCTTGAATCAAAACTCTTCTTCGATCTCTATCTATAGAAGTCTGAGTCATAGATTCATTATTGAAATCATCATTGCTCCTGAAATAACTTAAGGTAAGTGAAGAGCGATCATGATATTGATACTGAAGTTTAGACTGAATGTCATAAAAACGAAACTGAGGATCAGAGACTTCAAAATCATTCCGATTTGTATAGGACAATGGGTTTTCATTAAGACGCATTGTGCGATTACTGATGGTATTAAAATTCGTATTAGAAATATTCTGAATGGTAGACCTTCCACTAAGGCTAAATAATAAATTCTGCTTTAGGGGTGCTTTAAGAATAATAGAACTTGCTAATAAATTTAAATTGATATTACCTTCTATATTATCTGGGATTTTTTCTGAAGACTTGAATTCTACGACACCTGCAGTTTTATTACCATATTCTATAGGCTGATTGTTTTTATAAATATCTACCTCTTCGATGTAATCTGCATTAATAGCGCTGAAGACACCATAATAGTGTGAGGTATTCAGCAGTGGTATCCCATCCATAATAATGAGCGTTTCGTCAGCATTACTTCCTCTGATTCTGATTTCAGCACTATCATCATCAGAAGCGTCTATCCCTGCAAGATACTGGATGGATCGCAGCACATCACTGCCTGATAGACCTTGCTGTCGTAAGACATCAGACCTAAGTGAAGTTCCGAAAGGACTGACCTTAATTGGTTTGACCGCCTCTATGATGCTGATACCTTCTATTACATATGGCTTAGCAGCAATGGATATGATATGACTTTCACTCATCAGTAGATCAGCTATATTTTTATTCATGACTTGATATCCCAGCATATGAAATGAGACGACTCCTTGTTCCACATTGGAAGGGATATCGAGGTTAAAATTTCCCAGGCTATCAGAATAAGAGAGAATATTTTCACTCTCTATAGCCACAGCAACATATGGGAGGGGCTCTTGATTTTCTTCATCTATTATCTTGCCAGCGATATTGATCATTTCTTCTTTACGAGCTTCATAAAGAGGTGTTTCTATTATTTTTTCTTTTAGCAGGACTGTAGACTTATTTATGAGCTGACAGTCTACCTGATATTCTTCAAGTATCTCCATGAGAAATGACTCGAAAGAATACTGATTCACTTCTATACTTATCTTTTTATCTGATTTTAAAATCCGCTGAGGAAATGAAAAGTCTAATTCATAATACTCGATTAATAAGTCGATAGTCTGAGATAAGTCCAGACTATCTATAGAGATATGATATGTTTTGTCATGTTGTGCAAAACTGTGAGAGAAATAAAGGATAGAAATAATAAAGGTGGAAATATACCTCATTCGGTTATACTTATCATAACTCGATTTTGGTTAATGCGGTAAGTCAAATTATTTGGCCATGTTATATTATAAAGACTTTCTGCTAAGGTTCCTTTTTTGAATTTAGCATTAATGAGCTGATTGGCTATTTCCATTGGATACTCTATTTTTACTTCGTAGGCTACTTCTAAATCTTTGAATACATCTGAAAGAGGCGCTGCATCAAAGACGATACTTTCCTCCATCCATGGGATAAATACTCTATTAGAATTCGATTTTTTGACTATGCCACTTTCAGTTATGATCGCTTGTTCATTAGGTGCGATGATCACTGATTCTTGACTGAGTATTGATGTGACTTTTACTTTACCTGTGATGCATGTGACATTCTCTTTATCATCTTTTGCATCTATATTAAACGAGGTGCCAAGTACAGTGATAATTAATTTGTCAGTCTTTACTACAAACTTATTTCCTTTTTCTACATCAAAGAAAGCCTCTCCCTTTAAATTCAGATTCCTTTCACTGTCCCATGTCGATTCGTCATAAGTCAGTTCGGATGAAGGAGATAATGTAGCTGTAGATGCATCTGGAAGTTCTACAATAACTATCTCACTACCTGATGTGCGCAGAGAGGATGAGTCCTGATTAAAATTAAACATGATGAGTGCGATAATACAGGCTGCAGCAGCGGCAGATAGCCAATATATTATTTTAGATGATCCTGACTTTTTATCTTGAATTGTTAAATTATCAGATGTAGCTTCTTTAATATTATTCCAGATCTGGGATTTATTATGACTATCTGATTTTTCTTGTTTTTCTGTGAATGAATGAATAATGAGTTCAGCTTGAATTAATAGGTCTGGGTCTATATTATGACTTTTTACTTTATTGTGCCAAAGCATATTTTTAGATTTTGCAGACTGTACCCATTTGACATATCCATCATCTTCTAATAGACTTTCTACTGTTGTGTATTTATTTAACTCATTCATATGGATATTAATTCAGGAATAATTCATCAATATAATCTTTCCTCTTATTAAGGGCATAAGCATTTCGACATACGCTTGCGTCGCCATGCATCATGCTCAGGCAAAAGCCATTTTGGTCTTTAGTGTTAAGGTGTCCTCTCTGTAAATAACAATGACCTAACTCATGAAACACGATAAACTCTCTCTCGTAATGATTAGATAAATCCCATCTCTCCTTATCTATAATGATCGTATGGCTACCATTTGCGCTTGTTTGACATTGTCCTACCACATCATCTTCGATAATTACTTTTATACATGCTTTAATGCCATCTTTTGCAAGGTCTATTGCAAAACCGCGCATCTTTCCTTCTGCTTCAAAGCTATCAAAGAAGGCTCGTACTTCAGTATCTACATAATAGAATTCATCAATATTATCCTGATCGCATGATATATAGATCATGCTGATCATAAGGCTTATTTTGAGAAGTCTGTATATCATACGCTTTTCCATCTTTATTACTATAAGCCGACTATTGAATCATTGTACTCATGATAATTAAAATAATTTTTACTGACATGCGTTTTGTCAAATTTTTAATGGCTGTAGATATTAAGTTTCTGACAGATTGATTTGAAATATTTAGGATTTCTGCAATGCCTTCATTATCTATCCCAGAGTTAAACCTCAAGTACATCACTTCTTTTTGCCTGGGCGCTAATTCGGATATAGCATCTTCTAGATTAGATTTTTGTTCCTCAGATATCTCTCCTGCAATAATTTCATCTTCGATATTGACTTCTACGTTAAACTGTCCATCTGTGAAATTTTCTTTTAGATCTGTCTTTCTTTGCTTTATCTGTTTTTTTATCAACTTTCGCTTCAGTGATATAGCGACATATTTTCTAATTGAATCAGTTGATGATAATCTTTGTTTGGCATCCCATAGCTCTATAAATAATTCTTGTATTGCATCTTCGACCATCTGACTATCCATGATCACTTTCAGTCCATAATGGAATAGAAACTGAAATTCATTTTCATATATATCCTTGAAAGCATTTCGGTCGCCTGACTTTAACTTCTCCCATAATGTAGTATCAGATATAGAACTCAAGCTTTAATTTTGTTTGACTTATAAAGAAGCGATGATAAGTCTAATATTATTGCTGAAATAAAAAATTCAATAAATTTTCTCATAGATGAGTACATTTCATTTCTTCATGACTTCTATTAGCATATCTAATTTACTAACTAAAAAAAATAAAGTATGCTTAAATCAATGATTCAAATATTCATTCTTGGCTTAATATGTATTGGTGTCTTATTCACATCATGCGAGTCAGAATCAAGCACATCTGAGATCGAGACTGAAAACTATGTCAATGCATCTATCGATGGATTGCAAGACGCATCTAAAGCGGGAAAGGCTTGGTGTTTTGAATTTGTATTCCCCATTTCTATTATTTTTTCAGATGGTACAGAGGTTTCTGTAGGAGGATTTGATGAATTAAGAGGGACCCTAAGAGACTACGTAGAAGAGAATGGCAGAGATGCTGAAAAACCAGATTTCGTATACCCACTTGAAGTATTTTCTGAAGACGGAGAGATGATCACATTATCTGAGGCTTCCGAACTGAGAAGCTTAACCAAAAGCTGTGTCAGAGAAGGTTTTCGTAATAGACTTAGAAATAAATTTAGAGGTAGAAAAGGTATTACGGGCCTATCGTGTTATAGCTTAGTCTTTCCAGTGACGATAGTGTTTCGAGATGGGACGTCGGTTATGGTCGCGGATCGGGAAGAAGCTAAAGCTGCTAAGCAGTCATACAAAGAAGCGAATCCTGATGAAAGAGCAAAAGCGCGATTGGTATTTCCTATCAGCTTAACACTAGAAGATGAATCAGTCGTTGAAGTACCTGATAAGGAAGCTCTGAAAGCTTTAAAACAAGCTTGTGTGGAGCAAGAGGCTGGAGAGAATTAATATATAACGGCTTCTATAGTCAAGTTTTTCCAATAGATTGCTTCTTTCTTATACAGGCTTTCTTCTATATCAGGAGAAGGCCTTTATAATTTTCATCATTAAGTTTTCTACAGCTCCAGCATGCTCTGGGTAAACTCTTTCAGAATGACAAGTTCTATATTGTTATATACGATTTCACCCATGGATTTACAGTCATTAAAGATGTTAGACTGATGATGAATGGCGAGCTCTTTTTTTAACTGCTTTACCTTTTTAGGAGAAGAGATATTATCTGTCACCATGCACTTAAGTAAGATGTTTAGCCTTTCACTTGAGGCTTTGGCTCTTCTCGCTATGAGGGAGCGTTCTTCCAGCTGATACTGAGTGACAGTCTCAGGTGAGAGGTGCTTCAGGCCTAAATTAATGATTGGGTTATTCTCTTTAAAGTATTGGGGCATGTAGAATTTTTTACGGCCCTCATACGACTGCTGATCAAAATCTATCGCTCTGATTCTATATTGACTCCCTTCTATATCAGGAGTGATGTCTATGATATAATTATAAGATCTCATATCCCCTAGAAGCCGAACAAAACACCGTTCTGTAAATTTGATAAATTCCTTGGCGATTCTGATTTCATCGAATGCTTCCACATCCATATTGCGCTTCATGAAGTCATCACCTGGGATGCCTGCAATGTGCTCTTCGATCAGTGTATGGCGATCGATGAGGTATTCTAAGCGGTTAGGGGAAATCAGGTCTTCTAGCTCAAGACCATATATTCTGGATGCATCTATTTTTTTGACATAGAAATGATCATAGTTATCATTCAGCCGATTGATGATCCGTATTCTATAGGGATTCGTATTGCCAAAAGTACAGAAGTCTATGCGCGCGACTTCTAAGTGATCGATCACTTCCGTATCTCCGTCTGTCTTGAGCAGTGCATAGATCCGACATAGTGATTTCCCTAAATCTTCTCGCTCCCAGTCATCATAGTACATGGTCTCCCACAGAGTATCATTACCATCTTTATCTATGAGTGGGACTGAAGCAGTATGCCGCTGCATATCAGAGTATTGAATGGGAAGCTCTGTCTGTCGGTTGTGCGACTGCAGGTATTCTATCAGACCTGACGATGGAGCATAAGCTATTTTTTTCTTAGATGGTTTATTGCCAGCCATATAGCTATAGTGACAATAATAGTACCGAAGTTAAAGAAGTAAAAGTGTACTTTTTTGGGTTGATTGTACTATTAAATACTAAATCACTTGCCCAGTTAGCATAGAAACAATGGAAAATAGAAAAATACTAATTAAGATTATCGGGATTGCAATTATTTTTTGGCATTAAAAGCTGCATGATGATAGAAGGAGTAATACGTGCTCTGACATAAGGCATCATGAGTTGGTTCTGGGAGCCTCCAATGGAATGTTCTTAAAATAAACTTTTTTAAATAAGTAAATGACATAAGATAAAATCAAAATTACTGCTGTAATTCTAATGACCAAAGTACATCGATCAGCAGAACATAATAGGTCTGTTTGTAAAGCAAATGCTAAGACGCTTCCACAAATGAAGTTAGAGAAAAAATTATTTTCCGAGAGACAGTGCTTTCCTATATATCTTGATTTTCACTGAAATAATGATTTCCTGTAGAACGATTCAGATAAAAGACTGAAGAAAACCCAGTATCGACTTAGTAATCATCTACAACTTCCTTATCAACCCTTCCTGACTAACAGATGACAACAACTCTCCCTTACGAGAGTAGATTTTACCAGTACAATAAGCCTTAGCCCCATGCGCATTAGGACTATCTACGACATAGAGCATCCAGTCATCTTCTACGACGGGTCTGTGAAACCACATGGCATGATCCAGACTTGCTATTCTCATGGGACTTGTGAATAATGAGACTGCATGAGGGTACAGAGAAGTCATCAGCAGATTGAAATCTGAAGCATATGCTAGAATTGACTGTCTGAACCTGGGGCTTTCTGGTAAGTCACCATTCACCTTAAACCATACATGACTCTTAGCAGGGCGGACATGAGGATTAAAAGGATCGTAGTGCTCTACAGGATGAAAGATAATTGAGCTATCTGGTGAATAAATACCTTTTGGCTTGATCTGGAGCTTTTCTGCGAGATTGGCAAATATCTCTGGGAATGAGCTAAGTGATTCTGCTTGTGTGACATTAGGCATGGGAGTGTAATGGGAAAATCCTTCTTCTTCTATGTGATACGAGCAAGCTAAAATGAAAATGTCTCTGTCACCCTGGCTGGCTTTAACTCTTCTGGTATTAAAGCTTCTTCCATTTTTCAGGATATCTACCTCATATATGATTTCTTTATCAATTTGGCCAGGACTTAAGAAATAGCCATGCAGGGAGTGAATGTGGCGATCATTATCTACTGTAGCGCCAGCTGCCTGCAGAGACTGAGAAAGTACTTGACCACCGTAAACTTGTGGACTTCCAATATCTATCGTTAATCCCTTGAATGTCAGATCATTAACTCGATCAAGAGTCAGAATGTCTAATAATTTTTGATATTGACTCATCTATTTATTTTAAAACATTGCAAATGTATTGATAAAAGCGTTTATCTTAGAATTAGGAAAAAACCAATACACGATTTACACATGTTTCCCTACGCATATTTAAATGGCTCTATAGTAGAGCAAGATCAAGTTAAGCTCCATGTTTCTGACTTAGGATTTCAGAGAGGCTACTCTATTTTCGACTATTTTGCTGTCTTAGATGGTAAGATTCATTGGAAAGAAGATTATTTCGAGAGATTCTATAATTCAGCTAATTTGGCAGACTTAGATGTCCCATTGGATGAAGCACAGTTAGAAAGTGCCATCAAGGAGCTCATCAATAAAAACGAATCACCAGATTCCTATATCAAGCTTCTACTTACTGGTGGTTATGCCGATAATGGTTTCAGCTATGTAAAGAGTAACCTAGTTATTCTTAATTATGAACGGAAGCCAAAGGATATGAGCCTATATGATAATGGTGCCAATCTGATATCTGCTTATTACCAGAGATCTATTCCAGAGATAAAGACGACTGACTATTTTATGTCAGCTTCTATGCATCGTAAGCGAAAAGAGTTCAATGCTGTAGATGTGCTCTATTATATCGATGGTATCGTAAGTGAAGCCTCCAGAGCAAACTTCTATATCATCAGGGATGAAGAGATATTCACTCCTGATAACGATATCCTAATGGGAGTCACCAGAAAGAATTTCATCAACAAGATAGAAAAGCACTATATGGTGAATCAACAAAATGTTTACTTAGATGATATCTGGGATGCTGATGGAGCGTTTATCACCAGTACCACTAAGGGCGTTATGCCTATCGTAAATATTGATGGTGATGATATAGCTGGTGGTAAAGTGGGAGATATCTGTAAAGATATAATGTCCATATTTAATCCCCTTACTTAGGAATTCATGCTACATTAGAGCTGACTAATATTGTATGACAGGCTTACACGCCAGTTTATAATCTTTTATATGCAGCAGCTCAAAAGACAAATCAAAGAATCAAATATCATCGAAGCTGCTGAAACGGTATTCAGTAAGGTAGGTTATAAGAATGCTAAAATGGTAGACATAGCTACCAAAGCAGGTATTACTAAAGTGACTCTTTACTCTTACTTCCAGAGCAAAGAGAATCTTTATATGTCCATTGCTTATAAGGCTATGACTCTCTTAGTAGATGAATACCACAATACTTTAGAACTACAGAAAATTAATAAAGGCTTACAATCTACGCTCGCACTCATGGAGACCTTCATGGACTTTTGCGTAGATAATTATCTATACTCTGAAGCCATGTTGGAGTACTTTACATTAGTCAGGTCTACATCTTCAGGTCAGGATCAGTCGAAGCTGACGGAGGGATTGAAAGAGAGTATTTATTATATGAAGCTTCAGGATCTGCAGAATCTTCCTTTCAAGTTAACGATTCAGGAGATAAAGCGAGGTATTGCAGATGGTAGTATACATTCAGATATTGATCCCGCGCTGTCTACGATCACTGGTTGGGCATCCATTACAGGATTCGCAAGGATCATTTCGGCTTCAGGACAGAATGCCACTCCATTTTTAAGTGTCGACTTACAGCAGGTTAAGAAGATCAGCCTTTTGATGACGGAGAAGATTTTGACTGAAGGGATAAGTTGATGAAGCCTGACTACCTATGATCCGTCACTCTACTTATCATTAGAAGTAACATCAACACATCTAAATAAACTTTTGTAATTACCCATCTTAGAATACTGACTTCTCATTCCGTCATCTCACAGGATAGATAACCATTCTCACTTATCATCCTCAGTGCCATTGCTTAACTTCGAAAGTGAGCAAAATAATTCAGACATACATAGCATGTGGAGATAAAATTTTGTGCTTATCGATAAGAATAGCCATATCAGAAGTATTTATAATGGACTCAGTAAATCGTTTATCAAACAACTAATCGTAGATATAAAGACATTGAAAGAGGAGAATTATAATTTTTTAGATAGCTTATATTATTAGAAATTGTAACAGGCATATTTTATGTAAGAAGTATGACTTACAATAGATATGGTACGAAGAAAAGACTGCTTTTATTAACTAAAATGAGCAGCTTTTAGGCATCCCCATTTTTCGTGATTTTTCATTTTGCTATTGTGAGCAGGTTTAAGTTTGGCTAATTTTAGAAAAAATTAAACCAATTTCTATGAAAAAATTAATACTATTTTTTCTTTTAACTTTTCTTATTTATAGCCTTTCTATAGCACAAGGGGCTCAGATCGAAGTTGACAAAAATCCTTCAGCGTCTAGTTCCACAGATGGAATAAGAATCCTTGATGCACATGACGACGGTCTTCAAATTAATCAAACAGACGGTGATGGCATTTACATTTTTAATGCTGGTGAAGATGGAATTAATATCCTGAATGCTGGTAATGATGCTATAAAGATTCGTAATTCAGTAAATGACGGAATTTACATCCACACTGCAGGCAAGGACGCTATTCAAATCGATAATGCTGGTGCTAGCGCTATTAAGATTGATCATGCAACTCTTTATGGGATGATTATTGATGAAGCAGGTCTTAATGCAATTAATATTAATGATGCAGGTTTTAATGGAATTAATATTACTTATGCAGGTGCTAATGCTATTCGAATTAGTGATTCTGGTGGAGACGGCATTAGGGTCGATAATGCCACTGGATAAAGTATGAATGTACAAGGAGATAAAGACGATCTTACCTCAATTACAAGTCATGTAGCCCAAATATATAACAAGAGCCCTGGCACACGACCCGATGTGCTGGCACTCAGAGTAACTAAATCTAACCCCTCAAATGCCTCCAATTTTATAACATTCTATGGTGGTAGTAATGCAATTGGTAGCATAGAAGGTAATGGGTCAGGTGGAGTGATATATGGCACTTCTGGTGCTGACTTTGCAGAGTGCTTACCTCGAGAAAATGTATCTGATCATATAGCCACTGGTGACATTGTAGGCGTGTCTGAAGGTAAAATATCTCATAATACATCTAATGCGATTAAGGTTATGGTCATCACTGACCGTCCAGCCGTATTGGGTAATCAAGGTATAGTAGATGACCAGAGAGTTGAGAATGTCAGTTTCATAGGACAGGTGCCGACTAAGGTCGTTGGGAAAGTCAGGGAGGGTGACTGGATCGTAGCCAGTGGTAAAAATAATGGTATCGGTATCTCCATTTCACCTGAGGAGATCACGCTGAATCACAGGATCGTAGGCCAAGCATGGGAATCTTTCAGTGATGACGGTGTCAAGCGTATAAATACAGCGATCGGATTAGATCATAGTATCGCTAAGGACCAGATCATTAGAAACCTGAAACGGAGTTTATCTAAACAGCAAGCTGATATATCCAAACAGCAAGAGATTATAAATAACCAACAAAAGCAACTATCCGACTTTGATAAAAGACTTAGTAAGCTGACAGACATGATATCGCCACAGTGATGTAATTCAGTACAGGGTTTAAAAATCATTCAAAACGATAAAAATGAAAACAATAATTTCGGTATCTATTCTTTTGTTTTTGATGCTGAGTCAATTGAGTACAGCGCAAAAGATGCAAGCGATATCTTCTAAAATTGAAAACTATTCCAAAGGTAACTTAGAAATTAAAGTTGCTCCTTTTGGTTTGGATGGAAATGAAATTAAGGTAGGGTATATCTCTTCGGATGGAAGCATTCACTTAGCATGGCCTGAGATTAATTTAGAAGATTATAGATCCAGTGGATTGATGATGAATGAACTAGATTTTCTATTAGGTATGTATCATTGCCACGATGAGAAAATAGAAGAAAAAAACGAAGAAATTAAAGCAGCCGACACCAAGTTTTTTATGCTGTATAAATATGATCAATACGTTGGTTCTCTTCATCCCGCAAGCCATAAGGACATTACAAAATCAACAGATTTATTGACGATTGGTAGTTACTTTTCTTGGTATTATAGTGATGGCGATGGAAAACTAAATGCCGTGTGTACATCATATAATCATCTGAAAGACAGCAATGAAGTTGATATTAATAATATTAGAAATACGAAAACATTTAATATCAACTTTAAAAAAGGATGGAATCTTGTTGAACATAAATTAGCTGAAGTTAGAGACCAAGAAATAAACGGTCAGCTGATGACCACCAGATATAAAGAAGAAAAATTATCCATTGATGAATTGCCAAATACGGTTAATTGGCATCTTAATTATTTTGCAAATGATGAATTATTAGAGTTTGAGCATAATCTTGTTGCGTTAAGCCCTCTGACAAAGCAAGATTTTGAACGTTGGATGCCTAAAGAACTCGGAGACTTAAAAAGAACAGACTATGAACTTGGAAAAATATTAGAGCGTCTGCCAATTACCAATAATGTAAATCTGCTTTTTGAAAAGGGATTAAAGACGATAGACATAATCATTGTGGATTGCGCTGGTTCTAAAGACGGCGCAGGTATGTATACGATGATGCAAGGTATGGCTAGTCGTGACTGGAAAGATAAAACGGAAACAGGCTACCGCAGTGCTTCAGTGATGGATGGTCAAAGGGTGATGATCGATTACAATGAATTAGAAGTTAAAACGATTTTATCTTATAATGCAAAGGATCGATTTTTAATAAAAGCTGAGGCGACCAATATAGAACCTCATGAATTATGGAATCATTTAAAAACCTTACATCTCGATACACTAATGGAATGATGAATGTAAAGGATAATAGTATGTCATGTTTATTTGATGCCTTTATCTAAGAAAGTTAGGATGAGTGAACAAAGCCGCATCTTGATCTAAAAAAAATGGCTTGGTCATAAAAATGTCTCTTTGTCAATACAACTATTTATAAGGATTACCACATCATAGGTACAATACGATTGAAGAATTTTTTTTAATCAAAAAGAACCTATGCTAAAATTACGCACAAGAGAACGACTAGAGAGCAGCGTCAATGCTGGCTCAATGGCTGATATCGCTTTTTTACTTTTGATTTTTTTCTTGGTGACCACAACCATCGCGGAAGATAAGGGAGTCCTAGTGAGACTACCACCTTGGCATCCAGATCAGCCCATCACGGATGTAAACCAAGATAATGTGCTGAGCATCTTGGTCAATTCTGACGATCACCTTCTGGTTGAAAATAAAGATTTGAGCATTGGAGATTTGAAAGGTGCGATCAAACGATTTATCATGAACCCATTGAAAGAATCAGACAAACCATCAAGTCCGAAAAAAGCGGTGATATCCATCAAGAACGATCGCAGTACTAGCTATGAAGCTTATTTAGAAGTCTATAATGAAGTCAAGGCTGCTTATAATGAACTTAGAAATGAATATGCACTTAGTCATTATCAAAGAGAATATAAGTACTTGGCGCCATCGCTCAGAAAGGTGGTAAGGATTGAGATCCCTCTTGTGATATCTGAGGCAGAACCTTCTGATTTGGCTTTACTCGAATAAAAGACGAAGATGCAGGATGGTTATTGCTGATTACACATTAAACAAGAAGTGCATCACATCCCCATCATTCACAACATACTCTTTCCCCTCGATCTGCATCTTGCCAGCAGCCTTGACAGCGGCTTCAGATCCCAGCTCTATGAAAGTAGCATAGGGGATGACCTCTGCTCGGATAAACCCTTTTTCAAAGTCAGTGTGTATGACACCTGCGGCTTGGGGCGCTGTCATATCTTTTTTGATGGTCCATGCCCGAACTTCTTTCTCACCTGCAGTGAAATAGGTCACTAAATTCAAAAGAGAATAGCAAGCGAAGATGACTCGATTCACGCCCGGTTCTTCGAGGCCCATGTCCTTGACAAACTCTAACTTTTCTTCGTATTCTTCTAGCTCTGCGATATCTGATTCTATAGCAGCGCTGACGAGTATGCATTCAGCAGTTTCTTCAGATATAGCTGCTTGAAAAGCCTTCGTCAGGTCATTGCCTGAGACGACAGAAGCTTCATCTACATTACAAACATATAATACAGGTTTAGCAGTCAGCAAATACATATCATCCAGAACTTCTTGGGCAGTATCGCTCTCGATCTGAAATGTCCTGGCTGGCTTATCAGCCTGCAGATGATCTATGATCGCTTGCGTAATTTCATATCTTTTTTGTTCTTCCTTATCGCCACTTTTAGCACTCTTCTTGTATTTATCTAGTCGCTTATCTAAAGTCTCAAGGTCCTTTAGTGCTAATTCTGTATCTATGATTTCTTTATCTCTTACAGGGTCTATGCTACCATCGACATGGACCACATTAGGATCTTCAAAGCATCTGACGACGTGTACGATGGCATCTACTTCACGGATGTTGGCTAAGAACTGATTGCCGAGTCCTTCTCCTTGGCTAGCACCTTTGATCAGCCCTGCGATATCGACAATCTCTACAGTGGTCGGTAGTATTTTAAGAGGATTTACCAGTTCGCTGAGCTTGTTCAAGCGTTCATCTGGTACGGTGATCATACCTACATTTGGTTCTTTGGTGGCAAATGGATAATTAGCGGCGAGAGCTTTCGCTGAAGTCAATGCATTGAAGAGGGTAGACTTACCTACATTAGGAAGACCGACTATACCTGCTTTTAAAGACATGTTTTTGAATTTTGAAGCCGCAAAGATATCCTAATATTTCTGATAATCCGAATTGGATAATGCTATTATATGGTTCTATTTGAAGAAGTAAATTGATAAAGGATTTTTAAAGATTGATCGTTGTCGTTGCAGTCGTTTCTATAGTTTCATGAGATTCATCTGATGTATCATCTGAAGTTCTTACTGTAGTCGTTGTTTTTATCGAATAAGAGAGACCTGAAAAGTAGTCAATAGCGACTCGATTCAGCTCATATAAGAATAGCTTTTTGATATTGTATTCCAGAAATTCTGGTGTCATTAGTCCACTTGTATTGACATGAGTATTCATCTTAAATTGATAGTTCGTTTCTGCAAATGAACTGTCATCCACAGCTATATAGTAATCTAATTCGGAATCAATTTTGACTTCATATTCTGATGTGAAAAAGCTGGATTCCATTTTCTCTATGTCAAATGAAATATGATTCAAGCATATTTCTACAGAATCTCCTTTAGCATATAATTTTTTTTCATTGCCTAAGTCAATCAGATATTGGTAGTTTTTTAAATCATCTACCACTTTTTGAAGTGCCTTTTCTTCATTGGGTAAAAGCTTAATTGATGCATCTTCATACCATCTATTGAAGGAATTCACTTCTTTCACTATATAAGGCGATCCGTACCAGTCAGGTTTATATAGGGTAGAGTGGATGCTCGCATATTCAAACTTCGCAGCACTGCATTCGATAACTTGAAAATGGCGTAAAGTGAATAGTGTAATGAGGATGAATAATATGATTCCTAATTGCTTCATTCGATATACTAAATCTATTCTAATATGAGGAATATTCCTAATGACTTAGACTCATTAGCATTTCATTTGCAATTGATTTTAGACGAATCGATGGATTGACCTGATCAGAGTGATTGGAATGTTTTTTTGCCAAGGACATAGTAAGACCAAATGATCGACTTCTTTAACTTTCCAGTATCCTTAGGTTCGCTTATCCTGTACTGAGATACGATTGATTTGACCTGCTTCCTCTTACTGAGCAAAGAAAAAAAGTGTGATGGCATATACCACATTGCTTTTAGCACCGATCGTGCTGAGGAGAACTGGCCGGAGACTAAGAATTTGAACATGGCCACCATGTCAAGCAGAATCCTTGCAGGTAGTTTCCACAGTAAAGTAGACGTGCGCTCATTCTTAAAGATAGTCGTCATGTTATTCCTGAAGTTGAGGTATATTTTACGTGGGTGATCATAATTAAGCGTACCGCCGCCTAAGTGATAAACGACTGATGACGGTTCATATACGATGCGGTAGCCTGCATTTTTAAATCGCCAGCAAAGATCGATTTCTTCTTGGTGAGCGAAGTAGTCAGGGTCAAATCCTCCAAACGCTTTCATCAGCTCAGTCCTGGTGACCATAGCTGCTCCACTGGCCCAGAATATATCTATGGCATCATCATACTGCTTCTCGTCTTCCTCCACAGTATTAAAGATGCGCCCTCGACATAGTGGATAGCCGAATACATCAATCAGTCCACCTGCAGCTCCGGCATATTCAAATTCTGATTTATGTTCTAATGATCTGACTTTGGGTTGGACACAGGCAATGGTCTCGTCCGTTTTTAGCAATGAAATAATCGGATCGAGCCACTGATCAGTGACCTGGAGGTCAGAGTTGACTATGGCGACATATTCTGCATCTATAGAAGCTAGCCCTCTGTTGTAACCCTCGGCGAAACCATAGTTTTTCTCCAACACGATGATTTCAACTTCCGGATGCCATTCTTTCAGATATGCTATCGATTCATCGGTTGATTGATTATCTATGACATAAGTTTTTGCATTTCCACTATAAGAATCTGACATGAGAGGAAGGAAAGACTCTAAGTAGTCGACCCCATTATAATTGAGAATCGCAATGGCGACTTCAGGCTGGTTTTTTTCATCTATGATGCTGAAGATCTCTCTGATCTTAGCTTCGTCTTTAGCTATCTGAGCTTGAAGGGCGGATAGATCATTAAACTTTGCACCATCTCTAATGTAAGCATGTAAATAAACCCTGATGTCATGACCGTAGATGTCTTCATCAAAATCAAAAATATTGATCTCTATCACTTGTTTTGGATGTCCTTCTATGGTCGGTCGGTTACCGATGTACAGCATCCCGCGGAACATGCGATCTTTAAGTTTGACTTCCGCAGCATAGACACCATCTGCGGGGATTAGTTTGACAGAGTCCTGTACTTGAATATTAGCCGTGGGGAATCCGATCTCAGTTCCGATTCGGTTACCTCGTACGACAGTACCTGATATAGGGTAGGGCGACAGCAGGTATTGATTAGATATATCTATCTGTCCTTCGAGAAGCGCATTTCTGATTTTAGTCGAGCTGATCGTGATATCATCTATCTCATATGCTGGTATCTCAGTAAGGAGAAACTGACCTTTATCCGCATATTCTTTCAGTAAGTGGATGTCACCTGCTCGCTTCTTGCCAAACTTATGGTCATATCCTATGACGACATGCGAAGGGTTAAACTTCGCCACGATAAAATCTTCAATATACTCCGTAGGGGAGATCTGCGAAAAAGCCTTTGTGAATGGGGCAATCACGACATAGTCGATCTCGCACTGCTCCATCAGCTCTAATTTCTCTTCAAGAGTATTGAGTAATTTTAGACTATCGTCATTCTGGTTGATGACTTGACGCGGATGAGGAGAGAATGTAATGACGACAGACGCGCATCCACCATCCTTAGCTATTTGACTGACTTTACTCAACAGTTTTCTATGACCTTGATGTACACCATCATATGAGCCGATGGTAATGGCTGTATCAGTAAAAGAGGGAAGATCATTAAGATCTCGAAAGACTATCATGAAGTACTTACAATCATTTGGTTATCTGAATAATATGCACATATATATCCGAAGCGAATACTGCGACGCAAAAGTAGAAAAGTTGAGCATAAACCGAAGAGAAATTGGTTTGGGACTTTTAAAACCAGCAAACCTATTTCTTTCAAGTATTATAATCGATGCTATTTTAATAAAGTAAGATAGCATCGGTATATTTTCTTGATTAATCCTCTTGAAACTTATTTACCTTGCGTCTGTTAAGGCAATAATATGATAGATTTAAATAAAGTAGTCAATGCGCTTCAGTCAGTGACAGATCCTCACTCTAATACTGATATCATTAAGGCTAAACTAATAAGTGACTTAAAGACAGAAGAGAATAATGTCTTTTTTGCATTAGATGTCACTAATATAGGGGGAGACATGCGATCTCAAGTACATATGGCTTGTATAGAAAACATTAAGGCGGTACTTCCTGGAGCTGAGGTCCATATACATATGAAGTCCTCGGCTGCGAATGCGCCTAAATCTAACACAGTGCTGCCTCAGGTGAAGAATATCATAGCAGTTGCTTCAGGTAAAGGAGGAGTTGGCAAATCTACTGTTTCGGTGAATCTCGCTTTATCGCTCACCCAAATGGGATATAAAGTAGGACTGCTGGATGCCGATTTGTATGGTCCTTCTATACCGAATATGCTGGGTATACAGGGTGAAAGACCCAAGGTGCAAGAAGTATATGGCAAGCATAAGATCATCCCTATAGAGACTCATGGTATGCATGTCATATCCATAGGCCTTATCATAGAGCCAGAAAAAGCTGTAGTCCTCAGAGGTCCCAGATTAAGCGGCGTGATCAAGCAGTTTATCAATGAATGCATCTGGCCAGATCTGGATTATATCATCGTAGATCTGCCTCCTGGGACGGGAGATATACAGCTGACACTGGTGCAGACAGTGCCACTCACAGGAGTTGTCATGGTCACCACGCCTCAGAAAGTAGCTGTAATAGACGCCATTAAAGCTTCTAATATGTTCTTGCTATCGAATATTAATGTGCCCATTCTGGGAGTGATAGAGAACATGTCATGGTTCACCCCAGACGAGCTGCCTGATAAGAAATTCAGAATATTTGGCGAGGGAGGAGCGATGGAACTATCTAAGCTGAATGACACTCAAGTCTTAGGTCAGGTGCCATTAATCCAAAAGATCAGAGAAGGCGGAGATAGTGGGAAACCAGCTATGATGGAAGATGAATCGCTCAAAGAGATCTTTAAAGCTATTGCTCAGCGGACAGTCGATCGAGTCGAATATCGTAATGAAAATATGGATCCGACGGATATGGTGAGGATTACGACTTGATGAGATCTCCAAAGGAATAACATTCCTAAAAGTATGATTGGGTTTTAACCCGTCGCAAGAATGACCCTCCCATTAAGAACTCAAAAGGAGTGACACTCCTATAACGATGGGTTTTAACTCATCGCAAGAATGCCCCTCGAATAACAACGGGTTTTAACCCATCGATCATCCCCATATATATCATAAAATCAAAATATGTAATATATCACCATAATTTATTGTAATTTTACTTTATGACTGCTACACAAAAGCAAACGCTTTTACAAAGAGTTGATAAGGCTCTTGATGAACTTAGACCTCACTTAGAGGTAGATGGTGGTGATATAGAGATCGTAGAGCTGACAGATGATATGGTCCTTAAGATCAAGTGGCTGGGTAACTGTGAGATGTGCTCAATGTCGACGATGACTTTACGTGCAGGTGTCACTCAGACAGTTAAGCAGCATGTACCAGAAATTACAGCAGTAGAGCCAGTAAATGGCATTGGATGAATAATGAGAAGCTTAGCACATTCATTAAAGAAAGTGGAAACTTTCTGTGTGTCGGACTCGATTCAGATATATCGAGAATACCCAAGCATTTGTTTGATTTCAAAGATCCCGTATTAGAATTTAATAAGAGAATCATAGATGCCACGAAGGATCATTGTGTGGCTTATAAGCCGAATATTGCTTTCTATGAGAGTCGGGGAGCAGCAGGATGGGAAAGTCTTGCTAGGACTTTGGATCACATACCAGATACCCATTTTACCATTGCAGATGCGAAGCGTGGAGACATAGGAAATACATCGAGGCAATATGCGAAGACATTCTTTGACACATTAGACTTTGATGCGATCACAGTGGCGCCATATATGGGCATAGACTCTGTCAGTCCATTTCTGGAATATGAGGATAAGTGGGTCATATTATTAGCCTTAACATCTAATAAGGGAAGCGATGATTTTCAGCATATGACTGATGTAGATGGTGTGAAGTTATATGAGCAAGTCATAAAAAAGAGTCAAGAGTGGGGGACGACAGATAATCTAATGTACGTTGTCGGAGCCACTCATCCAGAATCTTTTGCGCATATCAGAGAGATAGCTCAGGATCATTTTCTATTAGTACCAGGTGTCGGAGCCCAAGGAGGAACTGTGAAAGATGTGTGTGATTATGGATTGAATGATGATGTTGGATTATTGATTAATTCATCTCGAGGCATCATTTTTGCTTCTGATGGAGAAAACTTTGATGTGAAAGCTGGTCAGTCAGCACAACATTTATCTGATCAAATGAGGTCAATTTTACAGTCTCAAAACGTTTGAATTAAAGGATAGTTACTCTTAGTATAAAGATTACTGCATTTCATAGATCTTACTTTGGTCTATGATGCATATATATTAATTTACTGCGAAAATTTAAAAACATTTAATATGATAAAAAACATCTTACTCTTGACTACTTTTTTCATGGGGCTTGCATCTACATATGGCCAAATGAATAAAGTAGAATTTATTGAATATGATCTCGATAATGGTATGCATGTCATACTTCATCAAGATAAATCAACACCTATTGCTGTCGTATCAGTCATGTATCACGTCGGTAGTAAAAATGAAAACCCTGATAAAACTGGTTTTGCACACTTCTTCGAGCATCTGCTATTCGAAGGTTCTGAGAATATCGAGCGTGGAGAATATGCCAGCTATGTGGAGAATGCAGGTGGGGTGCTTAATGCTAATACCACTTGGGATAGAACTTACTATTACGAGTTATTACCATCTAACCAATTGGAGTTAGGATTATGGTTAGAATCAGAGAGACTGCTTCATGCTAAAGTACAAATAGAAGGTGTCGAGACTCAGAGAGAAGTCGTGAAAGAAGAGCGACGATCCAGAATCGATAATCAGCCATACGGAGGATTGTTAGGTGCTTTAGAGCAATCTATGAAGAGAGCTTATAAGGAGCATCCTTATCAGTGGTCTATCATAGGATCTATGGATCACTTAGACGCTGCAGAAGAGGCTGACTACAAGCAGTTTTACAATGATTTCTACACGCCTAATAATGCAGTACTTAGCATCGCAGGTGATATAGATATCGAAGAGACTAAGGCTTTAGTCAATAAATACTTTGCAACGATACCCGTAAAGAATGCTGATGTATTCCGACCGACTGTCGTAGAACCACCACTGTCTGGCCAAGTCAGAGATACAGTATATGATAACATACAGCTGCCAGCTTGCGTCATGCTGCACAGAGCTCCTGCTCAGGGGACTGACGACTACTATGCCGTCAGTATGCTGAATACACTATTAAGTGATGGTAAGAGTTCAAGACTGCGTAAAGCACTCGTGGATAGAGATGAAAAAGCCATGATGGTCATGTCTATTCCTGTACCGATGGAAGACCCGGGAGTGATATTAGGATTTAATATTGCAAATATGGGTGTGGATGTGAATGATCTGGAGAAAGGAATTATCATGGAGATTGATAAGGTCAAAGAAGAATTGATCACGGACCAAGAGTTTCAAAAATTGAGAAATCAAATTGAAAATACTTTTGTGTCTGGTAATGCTCGAATGGCAGGAATCGCAGAAAGCCTAGCTAATTATCATATGTATTATGGTGATGCTAATCTGATCAATACCGAATTAGATCGCTACTTAGCAGTCACGAAGGAGGATATCAGAACAGCCGCTCAGAAATACCTGAATGAGGATAATCGAGTGGTCCTACATTACTTAGCTAATGAGAGCAAGCCATAGTCTGAAATAAAAATCGATAATATCTATATTTAATTATACCATAGAAATAAAACAATGAAACATATATTTTACCTATTATTTATTGCGCTTCTGTTCACGCAGTGCAGTAAAAAAACCACCGAATCTTCCATGTCAAAATCTGGTGACATGGCTGAATCAGTCAAAGAAAAGGCAGTAGAAGTAAAGGATGCCGTGATGGGCAGTAAAGAAGCCTTCAGGTCGGTCGTACCTGAAGCAGCACCAGCTCGCAAGATTCAGCTTGGAGAATTTGATCAATTCACTTTAGCTAATGGACTGACTGTCATCGTGGTAGAGAATCATAAATTACCAAGAGTATCTTACCAAGTCAGACTTAAGAATGAAGCCGTCATGGAAGGTGATAAGGCAGGCTATGTATCGACAACAGGTCAGTTGTTATCCAGAGGGACGACATCTAAAACAAAAGCTGAGATCGATGAATCTGTAGATTACATAGGAGGTTCATTTAATACTTCTGGCTATGGTATGTTTGCATCGAGCTTGACCAAGCACCAAGATGATCTATTGACGACTGTGAAAGATGTACTGCTATATCCATCATTTCCAAAAGATGAGTTTGATAAAATTATAACACAGACGCTATCAGGATTAGAGCAGCAAAAGACTGATCCAGCATCTATCGCTTCCAATGTTGCTGGTAAGGTGAACTATGGTGGAGATCATCCATTTGGCGAAGTGCAGACAGTAGAATCGACTAAGAAGATTACAATAGAAGATTGTAAGAGGTATTACAAGGAATATTTTAATCCATCTAATGCGTTCTTGATGATTGTCGGTGATATAACACCTGCAGCAGCTAAGGCCAATGCGGAGAAATATTTTGGAGGATGGTCAGGTAATCCTGTAAAGAATATGAAGTTTGATAAATGTGAGAAACCTGTCGGCACGCAAGTCGCACTGGCGAATAAAGAAGGTGCGGTACAGTCTACCATTCGAGTGACTTACCCAATAGACTTAAAGCAAGGTGACCCAGATGTCATACCAGCATCTTTGATGAATTCTATCCTCGGTGGAGGTGGATTCTCTAATAGACTGTTTCAGAATCTTAGAGAAGATAAAGGCTATACATACGGTGCGCGATCAAGTTTGAATGTGAGCCCTATCGTAGGGAGCTTCACAGCATCAGCGGATGTGCGTAATGAGGTGACGGATAGTTCTATTGTAGAATTTCTATATGAGATGGAAAGAATCGCTACTGAGCCTGTCGATGCAGTCGACTTGGCTAATATGAAAAATTACAGAACGGGAGTCTTTGCTCTACAGTTAGAGTCTCCTCAGACCATTGCTCGATATGCATATAACATCGCTAGATATAATCTACCTGCTGATTACTACGAGACTTACTTAGAAAAACTGAATGCTGTGACAGCTGAAGATATCCAAAGAGTCGCACGTAAATATATTACTCCTGAGAATGCGAATATCGTCGTCGTAGGAAGTAAAGATGACGTGGCTGAATCCATCAAAAAATTTGATAGTGACGGTGAGATAGATTATTATGATTTTAAAGGAGATAAGATTAAAATACAAGAATCTAATCTTCCGATGGAGCTAACTGCAAAAGATGTGATCAATGATTACATCACTGCCATCGGAGGTAAAGATGCCTTATCCAAGATTAAGACTGTGAAGACCACAGCTGGGATGAGTGTCATGGGACAGAGTATGGACGTCACCACTTATCAAGATATGTCAGGTAAGTTTGCTATGAGCATGACCGCTCAGGGTATGACTATGGTAGATCAGAAATATGACGGCGAGAAAATGGAGATGAGCCAAATGGGTAATAAACAAATACTGACAGAAGGACCAGAATTAGAAGATGCTAAGGAGAGTGCGATGATCGCTCCACAATTAAAATATGGAGATGCAGGATACGTGTTGGACCTGAAAGGCAGTGATAATGTAGATGGTAAGAATGTCTATAAGGTCGTCGTGACTAATCCGACTGGAAAGAAAACGACTCAGTACTATGATTCTGCTACCAGCTTATTGGTGAAAAGCGTTAGCTCAGTGGGAGAGCAGACCATTACTCAAGAACTAGGTGACTATAAAGCGGTGAATGGAGTGATGTTCCCATATACGATGAAGATCACAGGTGCAGCACCAGTACCAATGGAAATGAAAGTATCTGATATAGAAGTGAATGGAGCTGTGGATGCAGCTGTATTTATGATAAAGGAGTAAGATCGAATGGAGTGATTTTAATAATTTAAATCGCTTTCTCACAAAAAATAGCGTAGAAGGCTTTAGTGGAATCACTCTGCTAAAGCCTTTTTTTATTCTCCTAAGAATATCGGATCTGTATCGTTCTCGCAAATTAGTGGGACAGGCTACTGAAAAAGGAGATTTTAAATTTTTGGTTGATTAGAAATTAATGGATGAAGGTTTTATCAGAACCATAGGTTCTGCTAAAGCCTTTTTATATTGTAGAAGATTAAAAAGGATCTATGATCAGGATATTGATTTTGTTGAGTTATTTCGGATGTCTATCTGTCTATCAGTCATGTGCTAATCAGAAGACTGAGCAAAGCACAGATACTTCTGGTATCACGGCTATGCAATCATCAGACTACGACTTCGAAAACCCAGATGATGTATTTTTATTGAATCAGAAATTAGTGGAAATATCTGGACTTGCATATGATGTAGAGAATCATAGCCTCCTGACGATTAATGATGAAGTCGGAATCTACTATCAGCTTTCTTTAGAAGATGGTTCCATTCTGAGCCAACACAGATTCGCTGCTTTAGGAGATTATGAAGGGATAGAGATCACGGGAGATACCATTATGATCACCAGAAGTAATGGAACAGTCTATCTAATAGACAAAGATAATGGTGAAGCTTTCAAGATCTTAAAGACGGATTTTCATATCAATAATGACATCGAAGGTATCACTTATGATAAAAGAAGTGGACAGTTAATCTTAGCCTGTAAAGGAGTACCGACCATTCCTGATGTCTCTAATATCAAGAAGGGCAAAGTACTGTATGCATGTGATGCCAATACAGGAGACATACTACCAGAACCCATCTCAATTATCAAAGACAAAGCATTACGATCTGTATATCTTAAACAAGTATCAGAAGCTCAAAAATCTAAGATTAAGAAAATGAAAGTCATGGATCGAGTGGATAAATTCGCGCCTTCAGGCTTAGCATTTCATCCGGAAAGTCAGGAGCTATACATCGTATCAGCGAGGAATAATAGCCTCGTTATTTTAGATGAATTCTTCAAATTGTCAGCGGTCATCCTATTAGATAAGAAGGTACATCGACAGCCAGAAGGTATTTGCTTTGCACCCAATGGTGATCTATTTATTTCTAATGAAGGCCAGAATAGGCGAGCCAATATCTATCGATATAATTTTAAAAAGCGGCAATAACGCTGACCGTTGAGACACTCAGGTAAATGATTAATTTTTCAAAGGGACTTTTGATTCAATTAAATATTAAACCAAGATCTATGAGATTGCAATTAAATATGATCACTATAATTTCTTTAGTGCTGCTTTTACTTCAGCAAAGTATAGCTCAAGAAGCTCGTTATTATCCACCTCTCAATGAGTGGGATGAAGCAAGCCCTTCATCTCAAGGTGCGAACGAATCGCTCTTAGATGAAGCGATCACATATGCCATAGAACATGAGTCCAGCAAACCCAGAAATATGGAAGTGGCTCACTACATGGGATTTGGTAAAGAGCCGTTCGGATATGCTATCGGCCCCTTGAAAGAAAGAGGTGAACCTACTGGCATCATCATCAAAAATGGTAAGATCATCGCCAGCTGGGGAGAGCCAGAGAGAGTGGATATGACGCACAGTGTCAGTAAGACTTTTTTATCCTCCCTCGTCGGCGTAGCATATGATCGAGGTATGATCAAGGATGTTCACGATTTAGTCGGGCCTTACATGGCACCGATCAGTTTTTATAATCCCTTGCCAACATATAATAAAGCTGACGGCTTTCATCAAAATGATCTCTTCGAGCCATTCGCATCTGAACACAATGGTAAAATCACCTGGGATCATCTGCTGAGACAAACCAGTAACTGGGAGGGCACACTGTGGGGTAAGCCTGACTGGGCGGATAGACCAGATAAAGATCCGACTCAGTGGCTTAATGCTGAGCGACCAGAGCCAGGTACAGTCTATGAGTATAATGACACACGTGTCAATTTGCTGGCATTAGCAATACAAAATATTTGGCGCAAGCCTTTACCACAAGTACTAAAAGAAGTGGTGATGGATAAAATAGATGCCTCACCATCTTGGAGATGGCATGGATATGAAAATTCTTGGATACTGCTCGATGGTGCACCTGTGCAAGTAGTTAGTGGTGGAGGTCATTGGGGTGGAGGTATGTTTATTAATGCATATGATCAAGCTAGATTAGGCTACTTAACTATGAATCGAGGTCAGTGGAATGGTGAGCAAATCCTATCGGATGAGTGGGTGACGATGGCAATGACTCCAGGAGTCAGCAAGACCTATGGATTTATGAATTGGTTTCTTAATACAGAGCAAGAGTTAATAAAAACAGCTCCAGAAAGTGCATTTGCACATTTTGGCGCAGGGACTAATATGGTCTATGTAGATCCTGTTCAAAATCTGGTGGCTGTGGTCCGATGGATCGACCGTAAATCCATTGATGGATTCGTAGAGAAATTATTAGCTTCATTTAAATAGAAAATGAAGTGATCAAATATTTATTCATTATTTTGTTGATGGTAAGTTCATCAATCATTATCGTCGCTCAAGACAATCAAAACTGTAATTATCCTATGGGAGAAGGTCCAAATAAACAAGCTAATAATGTATACGGTGAGCCGCTGCAGATGTGCTGTGTAGATCCATTGACTGGCTTCTATCGGAATGGTCAGTGTCTGACTGGAGCTGAAGATTATGGCACTCATATCGTCTGTGCTATCGTCACTGAAGAGTTTTTACAATACAGTAAGTCTAAAGGGAATGATTTAATCACGGCGAGGCCTGAATATAATTTTCCAGGGCTGAAAGCAGGAGATGGCTGGTGCCTCTGCATCTCCAGATGGCTTGAAGCTATAGAAGTCGGTGTGGCACCGCCGATTAATTTAGCGGCTACACATGAGAAAGCACTACAGTATACGACAATAGAATTATTAGAACTGTATGATGTGGCGAAGCAAAATTGAGAGATAGATTATATGATTGTCTTTGTAGGAATTAAATTAAAAATGATGCCATAGGAACTTATTACTGGTAGCTGTATGATGTGGTGAAGCAAAACGGAGAGATAGATTACACGTATGTCCTTCGTTACAATCTGGTGTATCAAATTAAACATGGAGCCGTAGGTACCAAATACTGGTAGCCACATAATGAATATTTAATTTTCATCCTGTAGGTATGATATATGATCCGTTTAATGGTTTTCTTCAGGATACGATGCGGTGTTAATCGTAAGAGTGTAAGAATGGTAAGTAATGGTTGATATTGACATGACATTATAATTAAGATAGAGTTGATCATTATTCTAATTTCCGAAGTGATCAATAAAAAATAAAGAATTCTAAAACACAAAATAAATTGATCGACGAAGCCAAAGAAATCAGAAAAGGAGAAGCGCTGGATTGGACTAAGCTGGAAGCATATCTGAAAGAAGCTGTTACAGAATGCGTAGGTAGGATGACAGTGGCTCAGTTTCATGGAGGCCATGCTAACCTGACTTACTTACTATATTTTGGAGAAAGTGAATTTGTATTGAGGCGACCACCATTTGGTAAAATTGCTCCTGGTGCTCATGACATGAAGCGGGAATTCCGAGTGTTATCTAAATTGTATAAATACTTTCCTCAAGCACCACGCGCATTTCATTTCTGCGATGATGTGGAGATCATAGGCTCTCCATTTGTCATAGTAGAAAGACGAAAAGGGGTCGTGGTCAGATATAAATTGCCAGAAATATTTAATCATTATGACAATGTAGAAGAACGACTGACAGATGCCATGATTAAATCTGAAGCCAGACTTCATCGAGTCGATGTAGATATGGCTGATTTGACTAAGCTGGGCAGACCTAAGGGATTTATCAATAGACAGTTAGAGGGCTGGTCTAAGCGCTGGGACTTATCCAAGATCGAGGAGAATCACGATATGATAGAGATATATGAGATCCTCAGCTCTGATATACCTACACCTCAAGCAGTCTCTATCGTACATAACGATATCAAGTTTGATAACTGTCAGTTTGCACCCGATAATCCCGACGAGGTGACTTCTATTTTCGATTGGGATATGACGACGCTTGGTGATCCGCTGGCGGATTTTGGTATGACCTTGAGTTATTGGCCAGAACCATTATTAGCGAAGTATAAGTCTTTACCAGTGATGCTCTCTGGAGATTTTCCAGATAAAGATTACCTTAAAGAAAAGTATGAGGCATATTCAGGATATGAGCTAAGCCAAATAACTTGGTACGAAGCTCTATCTTACTGGAAGGGAGCTGTGATAGCGCAGCAGCTCTATAGACGATATGTGGATGGCGCGACGACGGATCAGCGAATGAAAGGATTCGGAGAGTCAGCTAAAGCATTGGCTGAAGTTGCTTTGATAAAGGCTAAGACTATATGCTGATATCTTATTGATATATTTACATCTATGGTATTCGTAGTCAAAGTTGAAGAGTAAAGATATTCGCTAATAGAAGGGTTCATACTCTTGACTATGATTCAATTTCTTTTATCTGGGCCAGCCAAGATTCTGGCAGAGGCATTTTTTTTAATTCTTTGTAGCTGTAGGGGATGATGCTCTGTTTGGAGATAGCGACGAGTCTTTGGTGTTTATCAGAGAATATTGCGCATTGCATGATGAATCGATCTACTTTGACTTCTATCGTCTTAATTCCTATAATGACATTATCTGGGTATGTCACAGGAAAAATATATTTGCAGTCCTGCCATCCCATAATAGGACCTATGTTTTTGCCCGAAAAGGAAATATCCATTCCCATCTTATTGAAGTATTCTATCCGACCTGTCTCAGCCCATCGCATATATTCCAGATTGTTTACATGATTAGCTGCATCCATCTGGCCCCATAGGACAGGAAACTTTAAGCGTAGATTATATTTTTCTAATTCTCTCATTTGTGTAATATATCATTATTAGTGACTACTAAATCCTTCAATTTAATACAGCGTATTTAGGTAAAAGTAAAGCGAATCGCGGCATTTTTAAACATAAGAAGCCCAAACCATATTTCTAATTAAAATCCGCCCCGTAAAAATCCAAATACAAATTCCTACCCGTACATCATCTCGCATACCTGTCTAAAAATATGGGATGTCATGTGAGAGTGATATTCTTGACACCGTCCCTCTGCTTGCAGAGGGACACTTTTCATTATTTGAGCGGTTTTTACAAAATATAAAAATATATATATAAAGATTTATTATAATATGTTTTGTCATTTAAATTGTTATCTTTATGTCATATTCGTGTCAAGAATACTTCAATCTCCCTGGCTTGTTATAGAAAAAAATATAGTCTGCCATGTCAATACATAATTTCATTATTGGTAATTTATCAAGTGATAGATATTACAAGCCTTGCTTGTACAGATCAGTTATGTCACTTTTCTTTCCATCATCTGGACTTATGGCAGGCAGTTCTCTTATTACACCAATACTTATAACTTATTAAAGACTCAATTAATATTTCAATGACTTTGATTCAAAACCAGAGTCTTGACCAATTAAAATTTTATTCTACTATGTTCAAAAAAGGTTTACAGTTCAGAGGACTAAAACATGCGATGCAAGTCATGACTTGCGCAGCGATGCTCGCTATATCCCATGTTACATTTGGTTCGAGTCATAGGGAGGCACCACTTATTTCTAATGATCCATTAGCAGATAATACTGACCTCTATGCATTCAGAAGTCCAGATAACCCTAATACCATTACGATTATTGCGAATTACATACCAGGAGAAATTCCGCATGGAGGACCTAACTATTACACATTTGGTGAGAATATCAGATATGAGATTCACATTGACAATGATGCAGGTGTCGTCGGAGATGAGATAGTCTACAGGATGACATTCACACATGAAAATGAAGATCCTACTACTTTCTTCAATATCAGATTAGGCGCACAAAATATAAAAGCCACGTATCTTCTCGAGAGAAGTATGGATGGTGGTGCATCATTTCAGACGATAGTGCAGGATGGAGTCGTACCGCCTAATAATATAGGTCCAAGGTCTATAGAGGGAGCCGCTGGTCTTAATACACCATATTCTACATTATTTAATAATGCAATCACGACAGCTTCATCAGGAGAGCGTGTATTTGCAGGACCTGTAGATGATCCATTTTACGTTGATTTAGGAGCTATTTTTGATTTAGGTGACTCTCCACGACAAAGCGGTCAGGTAAGAGATGCATTAGCTAAGTACAATGTACATTCTATAGCACTTCAGATTCCTATATCTACATTGCTAAAAGATGGAGCTGCAGCTCAACCAAGTAATATACTGGATGGTGACTACGTCATAGGCGTATGGGCTTCAGCGAGTAGACCAGCAATAAAAACGATTAATTCAGGTGACGACATTAGCTATTCAGGAGACTGGGTACAAGTATCGAGATTAGGTATGCCGCTAACTAACGAAGCAGTTATTCCTATTGGTGATAAAGATGAGTGGAACCAACTAACTCCTTATAACGAAAATCCAGAGCATTTTGAATACTTCTACAATCCAGAATTAGCTCTATATATGGATGATGATCAGTTTGGTGCAGCAGTTCCTGCATTCGCTCCACTGAGAGTACAGACAGCATCTTTAGGATCATTTGACTTTAGTAATGGCGCAGATGGTCTATTCGGACTGAAAGGTAATGAAGCTCTTGACGGTACAGCTCTTGATGATGCTGTATTTGGTACATTATTGCTTCCAGCAGCAGGTAAGCCTCGATCAGTAGATCTTTGGCCAGCATTTCATACAGGAGTGCCTAATGTAATACCGTATCAGTTAGCGACAGGTAAAGCGGGTAATCCTCTTGCCGCAGGAAAGCCATTCGTCAATAACTTCTTACCTAACGGAGGAGATATGCTACGACTTAATATGGCAGTACCGGTGACAGCGAGAGATGATGCTAATTTTAGTTCGCTTGGTTTAATTCAGGCAGCTGCTATTGGATTGACAGTAGCGCCATTTAATACGTCTGCTGACTTGGAGTTTATTCCTAATATGGATGGATTTCCTAATGGTAGAAGATTAGAAGATGATGTGACAAGAATAGAACTGCAAGCAGTCGCAGGAGTCGTATTGGCTGCGGTCGGACTATGGTACGATGATTATGACCCTAACAGCTCACCAAGCCCGGTGACTAATGATCTTTTAGGTGTCTTGACTTACTCGACTGGCGTTGAGACTAATGATGTACCATTTTCATCAAGCTTTCCTTACTTGGCAATGCCATGGAGAGGTACAGAAACTAACTAATAAGCTCAGGCGAATATCAATTTTAACAACCAAATCGAATAAAAATAAATTTCAAATATGAAAAGCTTTTCAAAAGTTAAACAACAAATACTGAGCGTCTTCGCTTGCTTATTTGTTATTTCATCTATGTATGGCTCCAGTCACAGAGAGGCACCACTTATCTCTAATGACCCCCTCGCGGATAACGTGGATCTATACGCATTCAGAAGTCCAGATAATCCAGATATGATCTCGATTATAGCGACTTATGTTCCACTACAGTTACCACAGGGTGGGCCTAACTATTACAATTTTGGACAAAATATCAGATACGAGATACACGTAGATAATGACGCAGCTGTACCAGGAGATGAGATCGTATACCGCTTCACCTTTGATATTGTCAATGAAGATCCTACGACTTTTTTCAATATCAGACTCGGTCAGCAAAACCAAAAAGCGACCTACACATTAGAAAGAAGCATAGATGGAGGTGCGAGTTTTCAGACTATTGTCACTGATGGATATGTACCACCTAATAATATAGGTCCAAGATCTATAGAGGGTGCAGCTGGATTAGGCACCACCTATGATGCTCTTTTTCAAAATGCAATTACGACATCGTCTACAGGAGAGACCATTTTCGCTGGTCCTACTGATGATCCATTCTTCGTAGACTTAGGAGGTATATTTGATTTAGGAGATTCACCACGACAAGACGGTGAGCCGAGAGACGGCGTGGCATGTTATAATGTAAGCGCTATCGCTATTCAAGTCCCTATTTCTACATTACTAAAAGCTGGTGCGCCGGCGACACCGACAAGTATACTTGACTCTGACTATGTGATAGGTGTATGGGCTTCTGCAAGCAGAAGAGCGATTACTACTATAAGCCAAGATAATGCACCAAGCGTAAGCGGTGACTGGGTGCAAGTATCCAGAATCGGTATGCCACTGACTAATGAAGCAGTGATACCTATCGGTGATAAGGATGAGTGGAATGCACTGACTCCTTACAATGAGAATCCAGAACATTTTGAATATTTCTATAATCCTGAATTAGCTCTTTATATGGATGATTCTCAGTTTGGAGGTGCAGTACCTGCATTTGCCCCATTGAGAGTTCAGTCTAATAGTCTGGGCATGTTTGATTTCAGAAATGGAGCGGACGGACTATTTTCATTAAAAGGAAATGAAGTATTAAATGGCACAGCATTAGATGATGCAGTATTCGGTACTTTATTATTGCCTGCAGCTGGTAAGCCAAGATCAGTTGATTTATGGCCGACATTCCACACAGGAGTACCTAATGTGATTCCATATCAATTAGCGACAGGTAAAGCTGGCAATCCACTCGCAGCTGGTAAGCCATTCGTCAATAACTTCTTACCTAATGGTGGAGATATGCTACGACTTAATATGGCAGTACCTCCGACACCAAGAGATGACCCTAACTTTAGCTCTTTAGGTCTTGTACAGGCTGCGGCCATTGGACTGACAGTCGCTCCTTTTAATACTTCAGCGGATCTTGAATTCTTACCGAATATGGATGGATTTCCTAATGGAAGAAGACTAGAAGATGATGTAACGAGAATAGAATTACAAGCTGTGGCAGGTGTCGTACTGGCGGCTGTAGGCTTATGGTATGATGATTATGATCCTAATAGCTCACCAAGTCCAGTGACTGACGATCTGTTAGGTGTATTGACTTATACGACAGGTGTAGAAGCTAATGATAAAGCATTCGGAGGAAGTTTCCCTTACTTAGCGCAGCCACATAGTGGTACTGGCGCCTGTAGTGGAGAGCTATACTTTCAGGATGCACAGGTTGCTGCTGATGTAGATGCTAAAGTATTCGTATCCAGCAATAATTCTGGTACAGTGGGTCTATATGGATTTACAGAGGGAGGAAATATGACTTTATCTACATTTCCAGCATGGGATGCAGATGCAGATGGTATTTACTATGATGAAGCAAAAGATCAGGTGATTCAGCTGAATCGATCTACTAATAGACTTAACATTTATAACGATGTCGCTTCAAGCTTAGCTACAGGTAGCAACCCAACTAATGGACCAGCTTCAAGCTCAGATTTTTCTAATGGTAGAGAAATAGCAGTATCAGGAAATTCTGTCGTCGTTGCTCAGGATGCCAATGGAGGAAATGATAACAGTAATAAATTTGCAGTGTATACAGTAGCTGCTAATGGTTTTACATTTATGAAGTCCCTTCCTACTTCAATTAATCTATGGGGGATAACATTTGCTGGCAGTGATTTAATTGCCATCATTGATAATTCTTCTGATGTAGCTGTCTTTAATAACTTTTTAGACTTGACAGGGACTGTCAGTCCATCTAGAGTGATTACAGTAGATGGTATAGTCAGAACTCATGGTCTGACTTATGATGTCGCTAATGATATTATGGTTCTGACAGACGTCGGGAGTGGGGCTGTAGCAGATGATGGGAAGATTGTCTTTGTCAGAAACTGGTCTGCAGTAAGTGCTGATGGTAGAGTTAGCTTAGCAGAACAAATCGTCATAGCGGGGCCTAATACTTTCTTAGGTAATCCTGTAGATGTGGCTTATAATCATACCGATGGACTAATTTATGTCGCTGAAAGAGCTAATGGTGGAGGTCGATTTTTGACATTTACGGTACCACAATCAAGTGGAAATCCGTCTCCAGTCATTAATGAATTTTTCCAAGGCGCTTCAGCTATTCACTATACTAACTGTAGTGATAATAATGATGGTGATCCTGGGGCAAATGGCGCTCTCGTATACTATAGCTTAAACCAATGCGTATCGACAATTGGACCATCTATGTCTAATATGGATTATTCGGAATTTATGCCGTCATATCCATCTGGTCTATCATGCGGTACTGTAAGTGCGGCTAATGTATTCAGGGCATCACCAAATACGAATAAGCATTCCTGTACACCAGGAGTCGCTGGCTCAATTGGGATGTGTGTTGATGCAGATCCATCTTGTAGTTATCAAGCAGGAAGTTCTCAGTCATTAGTATTTAATGTAACAATCAATGCAGATTCTGGTGAGGCAGTTGCATTATCGGGCTTTAACTTTTTTGAGAAAGCACCGACAACTTATGACTGGATCAATGGAGCAAAAGGAACTAATGACTATCCTACTAAATATGGAGTCAGAGTCCTTAAAGATGGAGTAGAAGTATATAATGAATCTGAAATTCCGACAAGTAGAGAATGGACTTTAGAGTCATTTGCATTTAGTGGTGCAGCATTTACAGTGACTGAATCATCTGTATTTACATTTGAATTATTATCATACTGTCTGGTAGGTAATGGAGGCGAAGCGCAAGTGTGGGATATCGATGAGATCAATGTCATGGGAGCATGTGCTGAAGCATCTGCAAGCGCTTCAATAGCAGGACAAGTCAGTCAAGTGAATGGCGATATGATGGAAGCTGCAACGATTTCAGCCGATGCGGCACTTTCAGAATTTCCAAAACAAACTGTCACTGATGAATCAGGTCAATATTTGTTTAACAATATGCCTAATGGTTTAGATTATACTCTACAAGGTAGTATCAAGAGTGGTGATCACGGTGAAGGTGTAAGTACAATAGATTTAATACTGATATACAAGCATATTCTTGATGTATCATCGTTTTCAGATCCATATCAATTAGCAGCTTCTGATATTAATAATGATGGCAAAATATCAGTGGTAGACTTAGTAGATCTAAGAAAGATTATACTGAACCTTTCATCTGAGTTTTCTAATAATGATGGCTGGATATTAATACCTGAACAAGGAGAGCTAAGCAGTCAAAACTTAGCAGATGTGAAAAGATCGATCGTGATATCTGATCTTCAAAGCGAGATGCAGCAGCAAAACTTCAAAGCTGTTAAGGTAGGTGACGTAAACTTTGACTATTCATCTGAATTAAAAGCAGATACGAGAAGTGACATTGGATTAGACTTGACCATGGATGACATGAGTGTCATAGGAGGACAGACATATCAGCTCGAAGTGAAAGCTCAGAATTTTACAGATATATCCGGGTTTCAATTCACACTTAATACTGATGATATCAATATCAAAGCGATCAACGGTGAGTCTATCAGCATAGACAAATCAAATATGGCAGTGCTTAGCAATGAATATACTACAGTAAGTTGGGCTGAAGTCAATCAAATGAGTGTTGATAACGGTGAAGTCTTATTCACAGTAGATATAGAGGCTCGTGCTGATGGTATGCTTTCAGAGATGATCAGCCTTGGTAGTGATAAGACCAGAGCAGAAGCTTATGCCAATGATCTGAGTAATACAGTTCAGATAGGCTTAATCGTCGAAGGTGCTGTAGCAAATAAGCCATCATATGACTTATATGATAACGTGCCTAATCCTTTCAACCAAGAGACAACGATTGGATTTAACTTAGCCAAAGCGGGACAAGCCACAATATCAATTTTAGATATTGACGGAAAGTTAATCTTCAGCAGAAAAGGTAATTACTTAAAAGGTGAGAACCAGATAATGCTGAATCGAAATGACATCGGAGGCAGTGCAGGTGTATTCTTCTATAGATTAGATGCAGAAGGTTATACGATGACTAAAAAGATGACAGTGCAGTAAATTATAATCTTAAATTCTTTTTAACTATTTAAAGAGGTCCCACATTTGTTGTAGGGCCTCTTTTTTTGATTAACTCTGTTTTGACCTTTGAGTGTGCTACTTTCTCTTAATATTGTCTTATATTTAGATTATTAAATATATCAATTAATCAATCAATCATTAAATCGTACAACCAAATGATAATTAAACACATTCTCACAATAGCTGCATTTATGTTACTGGCTACATTTTCTTATAGTCAGATGTATGACGTCTCTTCCACTGCAGAGGGAGGTAATGAAGTGCCGCCTAATGCTTCGACTGGTATGGCTGATGTGACAGGAACCTACGATGCAGCCACTGCAATGATTACATTTACAGTAAATTATACTGGCCTAAGCTCAGGATTACAAGCTGCTCACCTTCATTCAGGTATCGCAGGAATGAACGGTCCAGTTATCATAAATTTAGCGCCTCCTACGGGTGCTATGATGGGTACTTTTGGTGGTACATTTGCCGTAAATCCTGCTGATGAAGCTGCACTTTTAGCTGAAGGTGTTTATATAAATCTTCATACTGTAGATATTCCATCGGGAGAATTAAGAGGTCAGCTAGATCTTACACTGCAAGCAGCTCCTATGGATACTTCAATTCCTACTATGGGACAATGGGGATTAATGGCCTTGGGTTTAATGGTCATGATTTTTGGAGTTGTGTCATTAAGACAAAGACAAGTTACCATGGCTTAGTCATTAACTTTTAAAAGAGCGTCATCAATATGTTGGTGCTTTTACTAAAAAATATATTTTAAAAAGGAGAATCCTGATTCAGGGTTCTCCTT
>ENA-ORXT01001189-ORXT01001189.1-marine-metagenome-genome-assembly--contig:-NODE-1189-length-36277-cov-4.241409_pt1 | contig 36277 bp, 35 predicted proteins | sample MGYA00237868_ERZ511482 | MGnify/ENA metagenome assembly ERZ511482 | reverse complement strand
GTCGGCGACGTCGAACTGTTCGACTACTTCCTCGACTACAACTTCGGTGCCGCGGCGATCGCCGGACTGCCCCCGACGTTCCCGGCGCCCGTGCCCGACTGGACGAGTACCACCGTGATCGACATCAAGGCCGGTCTCTCCAACGACCCCGGCGGGCAATGGGCCGGTGGGTTCGCCCAGATCCAGGGTGCGCCGTCACCGCTGAACGAGCAGGGTGAGGCATTCAAGGACTTCGTGGAGATCGGCTCGGGCGGCGAGCGAGTGTCCTTTGATCTGGCGTGGAACTTCTGGCACGGACTGGCCGACCCGAGCGGCAACTTCTTCTTCGGCTTGGGAGAAGGTGACGGCACGGTTGGCAACCGACGCGGGCTGGTCGCTCAGAACAGCGACACCTCCTATCTCCACGAGTACGGTTTCGACATCGACGACGATGTGAAGCGACAGAAGGCAGCCAAGAAGAATCGCAAGCCGTGGAAGCGGAACCTTCCGGCTCCGATCATCCGGGGCATTCCCAGCGTGCCGGTGTTGGCTGTGCACACGACAGGCGACCTGTTCGTTCCGATCGAAATGGAGCAGATCTACGCTCAGGAAGTCCAGGACAACGGGCGTGGCCACCTGCTGGTGCAGCGTGCTGTTCGCGATGTGGGTCACTGCAGCTTCACCTCCGAAGAGATCCAGCAGTCCTATACCGACCTGTTCAACTGGGTCGAAACCGGCGAACGTCCTGCGGGCGACGACCTGCTCAACGACATCTCGTCACCGGCACTGGGTTGCGACTTCACTGTTGGGGAGGGCGGCAGTGGCTTCCGTGCGCTCATCGAGCCGTGCCATCAAGCGTCGTGACGACCTGAGTTCACGATGACGGCAAGCGCCCAGGGGACCGTTCCCCTGGGCGCTTGCCGGGTCGGGACGCCCAGTGCGCGCCCGGCGTGGACGAGGTGAGCGGCCATCACATCATCTCTGTGACAGCGCTCATGCATGATGAAACCATGTTCTTCGACACTCGTTGCGCCGGTTGCGACACCCCCGGCCATGCCATCTGTATTACTTGCCGATTTGCACTTGTCGGCCAGCCGCCGCGCCCACAGGATCACGGCGTCATCGCTGCGGTCCCGTTCACCGGCCGGGCCCGAGATGTGGTCCTCTCACTGAAGTACCGCAATCGCCGCCAGGTTGCCCGCCACCTCGGCGGCCTGGTCGTGAATCGTCTGGTCGAAACCGGCCAGCACCTCGACCTCGATGCCGTCACGTGGGCGCCGACAAGCACGAAACGTCGGCGACAGCGCGGGTTCGACCAAGCTGAAGAGATCGCGCGTACCGTCGGGCGCCAGTTGGGTGTGCCCACCAAACGTCTACTCGACCGTGCAGGCCCCTCGACTGCCCAGACCGGCAAGGGCCGTGCCGATCGGCTGGACGGACCTGAGTTTCGTGCCCGCCCGAGTCTGTGGGGTCGCAACGTGGTGGTCGTCGACGACGTCGTCACCACGGGGGCAACCCTGCTCGCGGCGCGCGAAGCCCTCGAATTGCAGGGTGCCCGTCACGTCGTCATGGCTGCGGTCGCTTCGACGCCGGCATCGGTCGGTGCCCAGGTATTGCCGTTCCGGGCTGCCGCTCGGGCCACGGCTGCCTGACGGTAGGATCAGCGCCCTCATGGGCATTCTCGATCGAATTCTCCGCGCTGGCGAAGGCAAGAAACTCAAGGCGCTCCAGGGCATCGTCCCTGAGATCAATGCGCTCGAAGACGAGTACCGCAAACTCACCGACGACCAACTCAAGGGCAAGACCGGCGACTTCCGTCAGCGGCTTGACAATGGTGAGGATCTCGAAGACCTGCTCGTCGAGGCATTCGCTGTCAGCCGCGAAGCTGCCGATCGGACCATCGGCCAACGGCATTACGACGTCCAGATGATGGGTGCTGCAGCGCTGCACTTCGGCTGGGTGGCCGAGATGAAGACCGGTGAGGGCAAGACCCTCATGTCGACCGCTGCGGTGTATTTGAACGCCATCGAGCAGAAGGGCGTCCATCTCGTCACCGTGAACGACTACCTCGCTCAGTACCAGTCCGAGCTGATGGGCCGTGTGTACCGGTTCATGAACATGGACGTGGGCTTGATCCTTCCGGGTCGTGGCGCCAGCGCCGCCGAGAAGCGCAAGAGCTACGCCGCCGACGTCACCTACGGCACGAACAATGAACTCGGCTTCGATTACCTACGCGACAACATGGCGCCCAACAAGGACGCCAAGGTCCAGCAGCGTGGCCACAACTTCTGCATCGTCGACGAAGTCGATTCGATCCTCATCGACGAGGCGCGCACCCCGCTGATCATCTCGGGTCGGGTGGCCGACGCCGCGAAGCTCTACTACCGCTTTGCATCGATCGTTCGATCGCTCAAGCGTGACGAGGACTACGAGTTCGAAGAGGACAAGCGCATCGTCGTACCGACCGAGCAGGGCATCGAGACCGTCGAGGCCGCACTCGGCGTCGACAACTTGTACGACGCAGTCGAAGCGAACTTCGTCCACCAGTTCACCGTGGCGTTGAAGGCCAAAGAGGTCTACAAGCGCGACAAGGACTACATCGTGCAGGGTGGCGAAGTGAAGATCGTCGACGAATTCACGGGTCGTGTGCTCGAAGGTCGTCGCTGGTCCGAAGGCATCCACCAGGCCGTCGAGGCCAAGGAGGGTGTCAAGATCAAGGAAGAGAACCAGACACTTGCAACGATCACGTTGCAGAACTACTACCGGCTCTACGACAAGCTCGCCGGGATGACCGGTACGGCCACGACCGAAGCCGCCGAACTGATGAACACCTACGGCCTCGGTGTGGTGCCGATCCCAACCAACGAGCCGGTGATCCGAGACGACGAGGCCGACCTGATCTACAAGTCGGAGGAGTCGAAGTTCAAGGCGATCATCGACGACATCGAGGGTCGTCATGCCAAGGGCCAGCCCATTCTGGTGGGTACTGCAAGCGTGGGCCGCTCGGAGCACCTCGGCCGGCTGCTCGACCAGCGTGGCATCACCTGTGAGGTGCTCAACGCCAAGCAGCACACCCGTGAAGCCGAGATCGTCACCCAGGCCGGGCGGCTGAACGCCGTCACGGTCGCCACCAACATGGCGGGTCGCGGTGTCGACATCCTGCTCGGTGGCAACCCCGAGGGTCTTGCGCTCACCGAGGTACTCAAAGCGGGTTTCGACGAGGAGCTTCTCAAGCAGGACTTCGAGTTTCCGGTCCCGATCGATCAGATGCCCGAAGAGTTCCAGGAGGAGCGCAAGAAGGCACAGGCGATGTACGCCGAGATGCTCACGAAGTTCTCCGCGCAGTGCGCCCGTGAGCGTCAGCAGGTGCTCGATCAGGGCGGCCTCTATGTCATCGGCTCAGAACGCCACGACAGTCGCCGGATCGACAACCAACTGCGCGGGCGTGCCGGGCGTCAGGGCGACCCGGGGGCGAGCCGTTTCTTCTTGAGCCTCGATGACGACCTGATGCGACTTTTTGCGACCGGGGCCTTGAACTATGTGATGGGCCGGGCGCTGCCCGACGACGAAGCGATCGAAGCCAAGATGGTCACCAAGGCCATCGAGCGTGCCCAGACCACCGTCGAGACCAAGAACGCCGAGATCCGTAAGAACGTCCTCAAGTACGACGAGGTGATGAACGAGCAGCGCAAGATCATCTACAAGCGCCGCGACCAGATCCTCGACGGTGAAGACCTCAAAGAAGCGGGCGCCGAGTACCTTGCCGATGCCATCGATGCGTTGATCACCGCGCACTGTGCGTCGGCTGCCGACGACGAATGGGATCTCGACGGTCTTGCCAAGGAGCTGACGCTGTACTGGCCAGATTCGAGCACGGAAGCACAGCTCCGAGCTTGCGCCGACACCGAAGAGATCTACGAGATGGTCATGTCGAACGCCACAGGGCACTACGAGGCGCGCGAGGAAGAGATGGGCACCGACACGCTCCGCCAAGTCGAGCGTCAGGTCATGCTGCGGATCATCGACCAGCGGTGGCGCGAACATCTCGAGGAGATGGACTACCTGCAGGGCGGTATCAATCTTCGTGCAATGGGTCAGAAAGACCCGCTCGTCGAGTGGCAGCGCGAGGGCTTCGAGATGTTCGGCACGATGATGACCGGTATTGCCCAGGACTTCGTCAAGTATGTGATGCACGTCCAGGTCGTCAAGGACGGCGAGGATGGCTCGGCGCAGCCCGCCGTCGCTCCCGCTCCGGCGACGGTTCAGAACATCCAGACCAGCTCGTCGGACGATGTGCAGACCAGCGGCTTCGATCGTGCAGCTCGCGCAGCTGCAGCCGAAGCAGCGGGCGTTCCGGCGTCAGCCGCCGAGGAGCCCGAGCCGAGGAAACAGGAGACCGTCGTGAAGGACGCCTTCGACAAGACCCCACGCAATGCGCCGTGCCCGTGCAGTTCGGGCAAGAAGTTCAAGAACTGCCACGGCGAAGCCTGAGGCTCGCACGGCCAGAACGACACTGACGGGCTCATGCGCGACTTCACAGCAGACATCCGAGAACTCCAGCGCAGGCGCGACGAAGCCGAGGCATACCTGTCGGTCCTCGACAACCGCGAACGGTTCGCGATCCTCGAACACGAAGTTGCCGAACCGGGTCTCTGGGATGACCAGGACCGGGCGAAGAAGCTCAACGCAGAGTACGCCAACATCAAAGACGATCTCGACGTCTTCGACACCTTGAGCGAAGACATCGAGAACGTCGAGGTGCTGCACGAGTTGGCCCGCGACGAGGACGACGCCAGCCAGGAACCCGAGATCGAAAGTGCCATTGCCGCAGTCGGCACCACCTTCGGACAACTCGAATTGCGGAGCTTGTTCACCGGCGAGCACGACGACAACGACTGCATCGTGCAGATCAACGCCAAGGACGGCGGCGTCGACGCGCAGGACTTCTCCGAGATGTTGCTGCGGATGTACGAGAAGTGGTGCGAACGACGCAGCTTCACCATCACGCTGAATGGTGTCTCCGAGGGCGCCGAGGCAGGCATCATGTCCGCCGAGGTCACGATCTCGGGTCGCTACGCCTACGGGCTGATGAGTGCTGAGCGTGGTACGCACCGTCTGGTCCGGATCAGCCCGTTCGACAATCAGGGTCGCCGCCAGACATCGTTCGCCGCTGTGCAGGTGTGGCCGCTGCTCGACGACGTCGATGTCGAGATCGACGAGTCCGATGTCGAGATGCAGGTCTTCCGGGCGTCAGGCGCCGGCGGCCAGCACATCAACAAGACATCGTCTGCAGTCCGCTACATCCACCACCCGACCGGGCTGGTGGCGAGTTCGCAGGAAGAGCGCAGCCAGCTACAGAACCGCGAGCGGGCGATGGGCCGGCTCAAATCGATGATCGCAGCCAAGGCCCTGGAAGATCGCGAAGCCGAACTCGATGCGATCGCTGGCAAGCAGGCGCAAGTCGGCTGGGGAAGCCAGATTCGCAGCTACGTGATGCAGCCGTACCAGATGGTCAAAGACCTTCGCACCGAGATCGAGACCGCCAATGTCAGTGGCGTCCTCGACGGCGACATCGATTTCCTCGTCGAGGGCTATCTCCAGTTCAAGCGGGCACAGGGCGAGTCCGACGACTGAGGACGACTTCGTCCCAGGCACCATGTCGTCCCAGGCACCATGTCGTCCGTCACGAAATTTGCGTCGAGGGTGCCTCATTGCGGGCGGGTGACAGCGGTACTCTCTGGCTGCGCTGATCGGAAGAACCCGACTCACTGAACCGACCGGCCGAAACCTCTCATGATCCGACTCGAAAACGTCACCAAGAGCTATTCCGCCGATGTTGTCGCGCTGCGCGATGCAGGTTTCGACGTCGCCAAGGGGGAGTTCGTCTTCCTCGTGGGGCCTTCGGGGTCCGGCAAGAGCACGCTGCTGCGCATGCTCAACCGCCAGGACCGTCCCGAGCGCGGCGCAGTATGGGTGGCGGGCCGCAACATCGTCGACATGCCGCCAGGTCGTGTCCCGCACCTGCGACGAAACATCGGCAACATCTTCCAGGACTACAAGCTCCTGCTCGAAAAAACTGTGTTCGAGAACGTCGCTTTCGCCCAAGAGGTGATCGGACGCCCGAAGCATGTCATCAAGCAGCAGGTGCCTGCCGTGCTCGAACTCGTCGGCCTGGCCGGCAAGGAAGACCGGCTCCCGCATCAACTCTCGGGCGGTGAGCAGCAACGTGTCTCGGTTGCCCGGGCGTTCGTCAACCGACCACTCATCCTGCTTGCCGACGAGCCGACCGGCAACCTGGACCCAGCGACGGGTGAGGGCATCATGCGCCTTCTCGACCGCATCAACAAGACCGGCACCACCGTTGTCATGGCCACCCACGATCAGCGCATCGTGAACACGATGCGCAAACGCGTCATTCAGCTCGATCGTGGCGTCATCGTCCGCGATCAGGCTCGCGGCGTCTACGAGTAGGCCGGGAGACCTCGATTCACCATGCTGTCACGCATCCGCTACACCCTTCGTGAAACCTTCGACAGTTTTCGCCGCAACGCCACGCTGACCGTGGCGGCCATCATCACCGCAGCGATCTCGCTCCTTGGCGTCGGTCTGACGCTGCTCAGTCAGAAGGGCTTCGAGAATCTGCTGTCCAAGTGGGAGGGCGGCGTCGAGATGATCGTCTTCGTGAACGCCGGGGCGACACCCGACCAACTCGACATCATCGACACAGGTCTCGGCAATGCGCCGCAGTTCATCGAGTCGTCGTCCTACTGCGATGCTGACTGCTCGCTGGCCGAAGCGCAGGTCGTGCTCGCTGGCGAACCAGGCACGCTTGAACTCCTGACGCTTGAGAACATTCCAACGCAGTACAAGGTCGTGCCGACGGACGGCATCGAGATCGATCTTCTCAAGCAGTTGGAAGCAGGATTCCTGGAACTCCCGAACGTCCGTCAGGTGCAGTTCGCCGAAGACCAGATCACGCTGATCGGTCAACTCCAGGACTTCTTCGGGTTCCGCCTGCTCCTGCTGTCGGTCTTCCTCCTGCTCGCGGCGGTGTTGTTGATCTGGAACACGATCCGCACGGCGATCTTCGCCCGGCGACGTGAGATCGAAGTGATGAAGCTGGTTGGAGCGACCGACTGGTTCATCCGGATTCCGTTCATGCTCGAAGGGCTGCTGCACGGCATCATCGGAGGCGTACTCGCCAGCGGTGGGCTGTGGGCGTGGAACAGTCAGTGGACCACCGGCGTCGGCGAGTTCCCCGACGGCAGCGGGTTCGCGGCGCTCGTCGTCACGGACGGCTACGAGAGACAGGTCATGTTGATCATGCTCTTGATCGGTGCGGCCGCAGGCGCCATCGGCTCGGGTATCGCCGCGAGTCGCTTCCTCGACGTCTGACGAGCGTCGTTCGACCTGAGGTCCGCTGTCGACAGTCGCTACGTTGCACGGATGGAGTACACCCAGATCCTTTACGACGTCAGCGACAAGATCGCGACGATCACGCTGAACCGTCCGGACAAGCTGAATGCCTTCACCGGCACGATGATGTACGAGATGATCGACGCCTTCGATCGGGTCGACGCCGACGACGGCGTCCGGGCGGTCATCGTGACCGGGGCCGGACGCGGCTTCTGCGCTGGCGCAGACCTGTCGGCGAGTGGGGGAGAGACCTTCTCGAGTGGCGGCAGCGACATCCAGACCGACGCGGGAGTCCCCCGTGACGGCGGTGGCATGGTGTCTCTCCGGATCTTCGAGTGCACCAAACCTGTGATCGGGGCCATCAACGGCGCGTCGGTCGGTGTCGGTGTCACCATGACGCTGCCGATGGACTTCCGCCTCGCAAGCGAGCACGCCAAGTTCGGTTTCGTGTTCTCCCGGCGAGGCATCGTGCCCGAGGCGTGCTCGTCGTACTTCCTGCCACGGCTCGTCGGTATCAGCCAGGCAACGGAGTGGTGCTACACGGGCCGAGTGTTCCCAGCCGAAGAAGCGCTCGCCGGCGGCCTGGTGCGCAGCGTCCACGGCGCTGATGATCTCCTGGGGGCCGCCCGCGCGATCGCAGTGGAGATTGCGGAGAACACCGCACCGGTGTCGGTCGCTCTGACTCGTCAGATGCTCTGGCGCATGCTCGGCGCCGACCACCCAATGGTCGCCCACCGGGCAGATTCGCGCGGCATCTTGTCGAGAGGCTCGAGCGACGATGCCCGCGAAGGAGTCACGAGTTTCCTCGAGAAGCGTGACCCGGTCTATCCAGTCAGGGTGAGCGATGGTCTGCCCGACATCTTCCCGGATTACGTCGAGCCGACGTTCCACTGATTGGTCTGGCTGAACTGATTGTTCTGGCTCCCCAGGCTTGACCTGGCTCCTCCGGCTCTTGACCTGACGCGGCTCTGAGACCGCCTTCAAGCCTGGACAAGAACGCGTCAGTTGTGTTACAGTTTGGTTACGGACGCACACTTCTTCTCACCCAGCAGGCGGGAATCAGGAGCCAGTCATGACCACCCACTACCGGGGCCACGATGTCGTCGACCCCGACCACCGTCTCATCGGCACGATCAGCGACGTGCTCTACGACCAGCAGGGCGAAGCCGAATGGGCCGTTGTCGATCTCGGATTGCTCCGGTCGGCGCACTATCTTCCCGTCGCCGCCGGTTACATGGCGGAGTCCGGCGAGTTCGTGGTGCCGTTCGACAAGCGCATTGTCAAGAGCGCTCCCAAGGCGGACCGACGTCACTTCCTCGATGCGTCGACGCACGGCGAACTCCTGGTACATTACGAACTCGCTCAGTAGTCCGTGACCACGGAGCGGGGCATCGATCGCCCTTCTGATCGATGTGCGCACTGCGGCAAGTTCTCGAGTTCTCCACGGTTGTGCACAACACGCGTATCAGCGAACACGCTGGCGACTCCTGAGAGAAATGAAGCACACGATGAACACGATGTTGATGCAAGAACTGAATGCCGGCGATGTGATCGAAGTCAAGACGATCAAGACCGCGGAGAGCGTCGACGACATGATCACCGTGCTCGTCCTGCTCGCGACCGACGAATTCGTCATCCTCGACCCGTGCGACGACACGACGCCGTTTGTCATCAAGAACAACGAGCTTGTCGAGTACCGCAAGTTCGACCCCGAACTCGCCTTCGCCTGACCGATCTCCCCGAGAGAATTCCCTCTAACGTGGGAGTCGTGGTTGACACGGCGCCCTCGTTGTTCTCTCGAGTCGGATCCGACGACGACGAACGCTCGGCGTTCTTCGAACGTCTCGTCGACGCCTTCTACGACGGGGTGGCCACCGACCAGGTGCTCCTCCCGCTGTATCCGGAGCAACCGGACCTCACCGGTGCTCGGCGTCGGCTGACGCTCTTCCTGATGCAGTACTGGGGCGGCCCGACCACCTACATGGACGAGCGGGGGCATCCCAAGCTGCGAATGCGGCACTTCCCGTTCCACGTCGGTCCACTCGAGCGCGATCGCTGGTTGCTCCACATGGCTGCCGCCGTCGAGCAGGTCTGCGCCGAGCCGGAGATCGCGGACGGCATCGCGGAAGAACTGATCGGCTACTTCGTGCCCGCTGCCGAACACCTCCGCAACGACACGGGTCTGCCGATCACCTCGGCGAGCTTCCCGCAGGGCCGCAAGAACTGATGGATCTCTGATGGCTGCGATCGAGGTTCGTGATCTTCACAAGAACTACGGCGACAACCGAGCCGTCGACGGCGTGGACTTCCACGTGGACGACGGTGAGGTGTACGCCCTTCTCGGGCACAACGGCGCAGGCAAGTCGACTGTCGTGGAGATCCTCGAGGGCCACCGTTCGGCGACGTCGGGCTCGGTGTCGGTCCTAGGATTCGACCCCGCCTCGGGAACACGCGAGTTCCGCGATCGCATCGGCGTCGTGCTGCAGGAATCGGGGATCGAAGACGAGTTCACCGTGCGCGAGGTGATCGACCTGTATGCAAGTGCCTACCGTTCCAGGCGCACCCTCGATGAGGTCATCGATCTCACGGGCCTGCACGACAAGGTCGACGAACGAGTGGGGTCGCTCTCGGGCGGCCAACAACGGCGACTGGACCTGGGTCTCGGCATCGTCGGGCGTCCCGATCTCCTCTTTCTCGACGAACCGACCACTGGCTTCGACCCGTCGGCGCGCCGCAAATCGTGGGATCTCATCGAGGCGCTCGGTGCGGAAGGGGTGACGGTGCTGCTGACCACCCACTACCTCGACGAAGCGGAGCATCTCGCCAACCGGGTGGGGGTGCTCGGCGCAGGCAAGATGATCGCCGAGGGGACCCCAGCCGACCTCATTGCCGGCGTGAGCGGAACGGTCGTGAGTTTCATGCTGCCGCAATCGGTCGCCGTCAGCGATGCCCTGGCGACGTTCGGCCAGGTGTTGGACGTCGACGTCCGACTCTCGGGGCGGCTGATCGAGGCGACTGTCGATCGGGCCACCGAGGTCGTGCACCGGGCCACGGGTTGGGCACTCGACCACGATGTCGAACTCGAGTCGCTGAGCGTCAAGCGAGCCTCGCTCGAAGACGTGTTCTTGCAGCTGACCGAGCAGTCCAATGCATTGGCCGAGCAGAGCGACGGGGAGGAGCAGCGGTGAGTGATTTCCCGTCGAGCCTGGCACTGGTTGCCCGCCAGACGCGCTACCAACTCAAGTTCTTCACCCGGGTGCCGATCGCACTGTTCTTCACGATCATCCTGCCGCTGGTGATGCTCGTCCTCTTCAATGCGCTCTTCGATGGCAACGTGCAGACCGATCAAGGGAGTTGGCCCACCCGCCAGTTCTACACCGGCGGTTTGGCTGCCTACACCGCAGTGTCGGCCACGTTCACGAACCTTGCCAACATGGTGCCGATCCGTCGCGACGAGGGCGTCTTGAAGCGGTGGCGGAGTACTCCGCTGCCGACGTGGGCCTACATCGCCGGCTTCATCTGCTCGGCGGTTGTCATTGCGTTCGTCGGAGCCATGCTGTTGTTGACTGTCGGTGTGGTCTTTTACGACCTGTCCATCGACTGGGCGAAGATGCCAGCGGCTGCGCTGACGTTCCTCGTCGGCGTCGCCTCGTTCGCTGCGCTCGGTATGGCGCTCGCATCGCTCATCAAGTCAGCGAGTTCAGCCTCGGCGGCAGCGAACGCCACGATCCTGCCCTTGGCGTTCGTCTCCGATGTCTTCATTGCCTCGGACGCCGGGAACGACAGCATGCTCACGAAGATCGCCGGCTTCTTCCCGCTGAAGCCGTTCGTCAACGCCTTCCAGGACTGCTTCAACCCGTTCGTCGAGGCCCCCGCAGTCAACTGGAATTCGCTTGCCTTCATCGCGGCGTGGGGAGCGGTCGGGATGTTGATCGCCATGAAGAAGTTCACATGGGAACCGAGCGGTGCCGGGCCACGCGGCCGCAGCGCTCGCCGTGCCGCCGCCGCTGTCGACCAAGCCTGAGGGCTGCATCGACGCTTCGTAGAGCTCGGCAGTCGACGCTCAGGAGTAGACGATGGTCTTGTGGCCGTGGACGGCAACCTTGTGTTCGAGGTGTGCTCGTACGGCTCGCGCAAGTACGACGGTCTCGATGTCACGGCCTCGTGCGGTGAGTTCGGCGACGGTCTCTCGGTGCGTCACGTGCGCGGTCTCCTGAGCAATGATCGGTCCCTCGTCGAGGTCCGCTGTCGCATAGTGGCCAGTGGCGCCGATGAGTTTGACCCCGCGCTCATGTGCTTGGCGGTACGGGTTCGCGCCGATGAAAGCCGGCAGGAACGAGTGGTGGATGTTGATGATTCGCATCGGATGTTGCGACACGAAGTGGTCGCTCAGGATCTGCATGTAGCGCGCCATGACAATGAGTTCGACGCCGTGCTCGGCAAGGGTGGCGAGTACTTGGCGTTCCTGTTCCGGTTTGGTGTCGCTCGTGACCGGAAGATGGACGTATGGCACGCCCATGTGCTCGCAGATCGGCCGATGGTCTGCGTGATTCGACACCACGACACGCAGGTCCATCGGCAGCTCCCCGTTGCGCCACCGCGTGAGCAGGTCGTAGAGGCAGTGCGGTTGCTTGGACGCCATGATCGCACTGGGAATCGGTGTCGACCGGTCGCGTAGATCGACAGTCATCTCGAACGCTGTCGCCGTGGGTTCGAACGCCACACGGAACGTCGAGTGGCTCGTTGCCGGATCGAGGTCGAACTCGATGCGTTGGAAGAAGACGGCGAGTGCATCAGCCGCCGTGCGGTCGACGTACTGCTCGGCGTGGACGATGTTGCCACCCTGGTCGGCAATGGCCTGTGATGTGGCGGCGACGATGCCGGGCTGATCGGGACAGGACAACAGCAGGACGCTCGACATGTTGCCCGTTCTATCGACGAAGTGCCCAGCACACGACAGCGGTGGCAGCCGCAGCATTGAGGGAGTCGACGCCGGCCGCCATCGGTATACGCACCGGAGTGGCGAGATCGATCAACTCACTGCTGAGGCCGCTGCGTTCGGATCCGATCAACACGGCGGCGCGTGGTCCCGGGCGGACGTCGTCGAGCCGAACTGCATCCGGGGAAGGCGTCATGGCATACAGCTCGAATTCTTCGAGGGCGCGGAGGTCGTCGGCGAGGTGGCGGCTGCGGGCATGGGGGAGTGAGAAGGCGGTGCCCATGGCCACCCGCAATGATCTTCGGGCGAGCGGGTCGGCGCAGGTGTGGTCGAGGACGAGGCCGTCCCATCCGAGGGCGGCGGCGTTGCGGACGATCGACCCGACGTTGACCGGGTTGTCGACGGCCTCGGCCACGACGAGCCGGTGTGCGGTTGCGGCCAGTTCAGCGACGTTCGGTCGGGCAGGCCGCTCGAACAATGCCAGAACCGAGAGCGGGAACCCGAGCTGCTCGACGAGCGCCCGGATCTCGGCGCCGCCGCCGTACAGCGGACACCCCAACTCCGCAGCGACCGCGGGCACTCGCGTGGTGTCGACCAGTGCGGCGGTCGGCACGCATCCGGCACGGAACGCCCGCTCGACGACCAGGTCACCCTCGGCGAGGAACAGCCCGGCGCCGGAATCATCACGCTTCTGGGCTCGGCTCGCGAGCGCACGCTCGTTGACCCGGAACTGCGTGAAGCGCGGGTCCGCTGGGTCCTCGATGATCTCGATACTTGCACTCACAGGAGACTCATCGGCTCAGAAGTGGTACGGAAACGGTGACCAGTCGGCGGTGCGTTTCTCCAGGAAGCTGTCGCGGCCTTCGGCGGCTTCGTCAGTGCCGTATGCGAGCCTGGTCGCCTCCCCGGCGAAGATCTGTTGGCCGACCAAGCCGTCGTCGATCAGGTTGAACGAGTACTTGAGCATCCTCTGGGCGGTCGGGCTCTTTCGGCAGATCTCGCGTCCCCATTCGAGTGCGGTGGCCTCCAATTCTGCATGTGGAACAGACTCGTTGACTGCCCCCATACTCTTCATCTGGTCAGCGGTGTACTCGCGACCGAGGAAGAAGATCTCGCGGGCGAACTTCTGGCCGACCTGGCGAGCGAGGTAGGCCGAGCCGAAACCGCCGTCGAAGCTGGCGACATCGGCATCGGTCTGCTTGAAGCGCGCGTGCTCGGTCGAGGCAAGTGTCAGGTCGGACACGACGTGCAGTGAATGGCCGCCGCCGGCAGCCCAGCCGGGCACCACGCAGATGACGACTTTCGGCATGAATCGGATCAAACGCTGGACTTCGAGGATGTGTAGCCGCCCGGCGCGCCCCGGCTCGATCGTGTCGGCGGTCTCGGACTCGGCGTACTTGTAGCCGTCCTTGCCACGGATGCGCTGGTCGCCACCCGAGCAGAACGCCCAGCCGCCGTCCTTGGGCGACGGGCCGTTACCGGTGAGGAGAACGCAGCCCACGTCCGGCGACATACGGGCGTGATCGAGTGCTGCGAAGAGCTCGTCGACGGTGTGCGGACGGAAGGCGTTGCGGATCTCCGGACGGTCGAATGCGATCCGGACGACGGCGCCCTCCGGGCCGTCGCCTACGGCGCGGTGATAGGTGATGTCGGTGAAGTCGAATCCCTCGACGTGCGTCCATGCAGAGGGGTCGAAGATCTCAGAGACGTCGGCAGCAGAGTTCGAGTTCGTGTCCGGGGGAGTGTTCGCCATCTCTCCATCTTGGCCGCTGCGCTACCGTCGCACCATGCCCCACGCCCAGATCAATGGCCAGAAGATCTACTTCGAAGACACCGGTGGTGATGGACCACCCGTGATCTTGGCCCATGGCTTCTTGATGGATCACGAGATGTTTGCTCCGCAGGTCGCTGCACTGCGTGACACGCATCGTGTGATCACGTGGGACGAGCGGGGGTTCGGCCTGACCGAGCACGACGGCGAACCGTTCTCCTACTGGGACTCGGCAAACGACTGCATTGCGCTGCTCGATCACCTCGGGGTCGATCGCGCCGTGGTCGGCGGGATGAGCCAGGGCGGCTTTCTCTCGCTGTGTGTGGCGCTCACTGCACCCGATCGCGTCCGCGGCTTGATCCTGCTCGACACACAGGCCGGTATCGACGACCCGGAGACCAAGGAGGCGAACGACGGGATGAACCACGTGTGGCTGACCGAGGGGCCTGAGTCAGGTCTGGCCGACATCGTCGCCACGATCATCATCGATGACCCCGACCACAGCCCGGCCTGGATCGCCAAGTGGCTCGACCGCCCGAAGGAGGCGTTCCGACAGCCATATCAGTGCCTCACGACCCGTGATGACATCACCGATCGGCTGGGCGAGATCACCTGTCCCGCCGTCGTGGTGCACGGCGTCGACGACACCGCAATCACGATGGATCGCGCCGAAATCCTCGCCGCCGCACTGGTCGGTTGTCCAGGTGTCATCAAGGTCGGCGGCGCGCACGCAGCGAATTTGACCAACCCTGAACCGGTCAATGCGGCAATCCTGGCGTTTCTCGCCGGGCTGCCGGCCTGACGTCGATGACACACATCGAGATCTTCGGCGTCGAAGGGCTCCCTGAGATCGAAGATGGCGTCGACCTTGCCGAGATGACCTACGCCGCAGCGGCTGCCCAGGGCGATCCACTGCTCGACGGTGATGTCGTGATCGTCACGTCGAAGATCGTGTCGAAGGCCGAGGGCTGCGGCATCGAGTTGGCCGACGTCGAGGCGTCGCAGTTCGCCACCACGTGGGCAGAGAAGTGGGACAAGGATCCACGGCTTGTCGAGGTGGTGTTGCGCGAGTCCAAGCGTGTCATCCGTCAGATCGGCCCGGTGCTGATCACCGAGACCCATCACGGTTTCTGCTGTGCGAACGCAGGTGTCGACCAGTCCTCGAGCGGTGCCGACGGGCGGGTGCTCGTCCTGCCGAAGGATCCCGATGCCACGTGCCGAGCCCATCGTGCCCGCTTCGCCGAGCTTGGCGTCGATGTCGCGGTGATCATGAGCGACACGTTCGGGCGACCCTGGCGTGAGGGTCAGACCGACATCGCCATTGGCATCGCCGGAATGCATCCGCTGTACAGCTACGTCGGCCAGCACGACCCGCACGGTCACGAGTTCAAGGTGCAGGAACTGTGTATCGCCGACGAACTGGCTGCTGCCGGTGAGCTGGTCAAGGGCAACACGAGTCGTGTTCCCGTCGCAGTGATCCGGGGTCACGCATGGGAGACTGACGACGCCGCCTCGATGGCGCCCGTGCTCCGCGACAGCGAGAAAGACCTCTTCAGGTAGATGTCCTTTGCCGTTCGTCAGGCATGGTCGACCGACCTCGACGCGATTGTCGACCTGGTTGCCGACTGCCAAGCCGACCCTGAGCAGATGTGTTTCTACCTGAGCACTGATCCCGCAGCGCTCCGTGTCGAGCTGCAGGATGTCGACGGTTTTGACGACTGGACGACAGCCACATGGGTAGCGCTCGATGACGCCCGCAACGTGATCGGCTGCATCGGCGTCGATGCTGATCCTGAGATTGGACGCCTGTGGTGGCGTGGTCCGTTCGTCAGCGATGCGTCGTCACCGCTGGCGGATGCAATCGCCGATGGGCTTTTCTCAGCAGCGGTCACGACGATCGTCGGCTTCGGCGGGCTTCACGATCGACTGACCGTTACGGATGGTGCCAGGCACCATCTGTAACAACTCAGCCGAGCAGATCTTTGGTGATGCCGTAGAAGTACTCGGCGGACAGGCCGAGCGAGGCCAGATCGATGCGTTCGTCGTTGCCGTGGAAGCGTGTGCCGAACGTGGCGAAGTCCATCTCGCCGGAGAACAGCCCGGCGCCGTAGGCCACGCTGCCGCGCTCGCGATAGAAGCGGGCATCGGTGCCGCCGGTGATCAGCCCGGGAATCAGCTTCGCGCCGGGATATGCGACCTGGGTGTGCTTGGTGACGGCGTCCCACAGCGGGTTTCCCTCGCCGTAGTCGCATGTGGTCGGATTCGAGCTCTGCAGTTCGCTGATCTCGACGTGGTCGTAGAGGTCGCCGATTGCTTCGCGGAGGTGTTGCTCGACGTCCTCTTTCGTCGTGCCCGGAACGGTGCGAATGTCGATGTCGAGGTCGATGACGTCCGGGATGGTGTTGGTCTTCTGGCCGCCGTGCGCGACGTTCGGAGAGAACGTGGTGTGGGTCAGCGCATGGCAGGTGCGAGCCAGGCCTGGCGGCAGGTCCTTCAGCGTGTCCCAGATCTTGTCCGCCGACTTGAGGGCGTCCCGCAACTCGTCGGGCAGCCCGAGGGCGTCGACCTGCGCCTCCCAGATGTCGTCGATGTGCGCTGACGGGCGATAGTCAGCGATGCGCCGCACGATCTCGGCCGCCTTGATGAGTGCATTGTCAGAGCCGAACGGCATCGACCCGTGGCCGGGTGTGCCCTTCACTCGGAGGCGCCGCCAGGCCAAGCCCTTCTCTCCGACGTTCACCGTCACGGTGCGCGTGCCGTGATCGTCGACGGTCGACCAGCCACCGAGTTCAGTGAGGACGTGGTCGGCGTGCATGTCGTCCCAGTGGTGCTCCGCCATCCATTCGGCACCCCATTTCCCGCCGGCCTCTTCGTCGGCGACACCGAAGTAGATGAGGTCGCCCTTGGGCTTGAAGCCCTCGTTGGCCAGTTGGCGGAACACGACGGCCATCGTCGAGGTGAGGTTCAGCATGTCGATCGCTCCGCGCCCCCAGACCTCGCCGTCGATGACTTCGGCGGCAAACGGGTCGTGAGTCCAGCCGTCGCGGTTGACCGGGACGACGTCGGTGTGGCCCATGAGGCAGAGCGACGGAGCGTTCGGGTCCGACCCGGCGATCCGGGCGATCATCGAATCGCGGCCGGGGCGGGGGGTGTAGGTCTGGATGTCGACGCCGGAGCCTTCGAGGTAGCCGACGAGCAGGTCCGAGTTTCTCGTTTCGTTGCCGGAGTCGGGGGTGCCGTCGTTGACACACTCGTTGCGGATCAATGCTTGCAGCAACTCGGTCGATGGTCCGGTGAACTCAGCAGCGGTGGTCATGACACCGAACCTACTGACCGACCGAGGTGAGCTGCACCTCGGACCGAGGAACTGCGAATCGTCGAGGTTCAGGTCAGCTTGCGGAGTGGCTCATCGCGGTGAGAGTGCGGGTCGAGGGTGACGATGGCGTCGGTGACCACCGCCGAATCAGACGTGACGATGACCGGGTTGAGGTCGAGGTCGGCAATGGAGTGTTGGTCGGATGCGAGCAGGGCTGCTCGGCAGATCGCGTCCACAAGTGCTGCACTGTCGATTCCTGCGTCGGCGAGTGCTGCGGCGACCTTGGTGTCGTCGAGCATCGCCCGCGCTGATGCGCCCGAAACGGGCACGAGTCGGCTCGCGCGATCGTCGATCACGTCAGCGTGTACGCCTCCGAGGCCGACCGAGACGATGACGCCGAGCCGTTCATCGTGCGTGCATCGGATTCGCACGTCGAATCCGGGTGCCGTCATCTGTTGCACGATGAGCCGGTCGGCGTCCGCGCCGAGCGCCTCGGTCATCTGCCGGACCGAATCGTCGACGTCATCGTCCTCGTCGAGGTCGAGGGCGATGCCCGCTTTCACCGAGCGGCCGAGCCCGCGGTGCGCTGCTTTGATCGCCACGGGGTACCCCAGTGATCTGGCCGCGTCGACAGCGGTGTCCGGTGTGGCCTCGACTGCCTGCGCTGCGGCAATGCCGTACGCGGAGAGAATGGCCAACGATCCTGCGACATCGACGCGGATCACATCGCCGTCGGGTTGGCCGGCGATTGCCTCGTTGATGACCGCCTGGGCAGCGTCGGGTTCGAGGGCGGTGATGGCTGATGGGGCGGCATCTTGCGCGACCCGAAGCCATCGGCCGTATGCGTGCGACCGTGCGAGGACCGCTGCTGCCTGTTCAGGGAAACTGAACCCGGGCACGTCGGACCCGGGTCGGACCGGTCCGTCGGCGCTGCCGAGCAGAACGGAAACGACCGGCTTCGGGACGTCGGTACCTGCGCGGTCGATGGCGCTCGCCGTTGCCGAGTCCAGATCTGATGCGACGGCCGGGGTGTGGATCACGAGCACGCCGTCGACGTCGGTCGCCGCTACCGCATTGTCGATCGCTCGATGTACTGCCTCAGCAGTCGAATCGAGCGGGAGCCGCTCGATGGTCGGGTCGAGGCCGGCACCGCGAAGCGCCGCCGCAGCGAGAGTCGCAGGGCTCCGCGAATTGGTGATCACCCGGACTGCGGGCCCACGCAGAATGGGTTGGCTTGCGAGCACGCGCGCTGTGTCGAGGAGGGCGTGGACGGTCGGCACCTCGATGATGCCGGCCTGCTGGAACAGTGCACTGCTGAGTGCTCCGTCTGCTGCAGCGCCCGTGCGGACGGCCACGATTGGACGGCGGCGCGAGATGCGCCGTGCGATACGGGCGAATTTCGCCGGGTTGCCGAACGACTCGGTGTACATCGCGATGACACGAGTCTGGTCGTCGTCCTCCCAGAACTGGAGGAGGTCGTTGCCAGAGATGTCACTCTTGTCGCCGAGAGAGACGAACCACGACAGCCCGAGGTCGAGTTCGCGCGCTTGACGCAGGACCGAGCCGCCGAGTGATCCGGATTGAAGTGAGATCGCCACGCTCCCCACCGGAAGCTGCACATCGACGAGCGCCGCCTGTAAGTGGGAGTCGGGTCGAAGAGCGGCTGCGCCCATGCTGGAGGGGCCGATGAGCCGCAATCCGTTGCGCCTGGATCGGGCGACGAGCGCAGGCACGTCGACATCGGTGTCGTCGACGTCGGTGATGATGATGGCGCCGCGCATCCGTTTGGCGATGCAGGATTCGATGGCTGCTCCGAGCGCCGCAGCAGGCACGGCGAGTACGGCCAGGGACACTTCGTCGGGAAGGTCGTCGATCGATGCGAAGCAGGCGGTGTCGCCGACGTGGGTCCGGTTGGGGTTGACGGCGTGCACCGGCATGGTCGCTGTGCGGGTGAGGTTGTCCCAGAGCGCCGCGCCAACGGTGCCCGGCCGGTCAGAAGCTCCGACGACGGCGACCGCCTTCGGGATGAGGAGTCGTGCGACGGCTCGCGAGTCAGCGCGTTGCTCGCGCCGTTCGACACTGTCGAGGAACTCGTCGGTTGTGGCAAGATCCCAGTCGAGATCGACGACGCCGGAGTCGAAGCGTCGCTTGAGCGGCCAGCCAGCCTTCGCGAAGACGGCGAGCATGCCGCGGTTGTCGCCCAGGACTTCTGCGGTGAAACGTTCGATGCCGTTGGTGCGTGCGATTGCCGCGAGGTGTTCGAGCAGCAACGTGGCGATTCCGCGACCGTGGAAGTCGTCGTCGACCATGAAGGCCGCCTCGGCTTCGTTGCGGCCGGGCCATCGCTCGTAACTCGCCCACGCGACGAGTTGATCCTGGGACTCGACGGCGAGGGCGACCCGATCGACCATGTCGACACTCGTGAAGTGTTCGAGGTCGCGCTCGTTCAGTGTCGGCTTGGGGGAGAAGTATCGGCGATACACACTTTCGGCCGACTGGCGCTCGTGGAACTCCTTCAACGCAGCCTTGTCGGCCGTGGTGAGCGGTCTGATGAACGCCGTGTCTCCGCTGCCGAGGACGACGCTGGACGCCCACGGGTCGGGGGCGTCGGTGTCTGCGGCACCGGTCGGCTGGTTCACGACATCCAGCATGGCAGCATCGGCCAACGAATGCTCGGGCGCGGAGACTCCGTATCATGGCGATCGTGGGAGTGCCGATCGCCGTCTTTGCTGCAGCCGAACTCGATGAGCACCGTGCCCCCTTCGGTCACCCGGAGCATCCCGGTCGGCTGGACGCATCGCTCGCTGGAATCGCCGAGGCGGATCTGCTTGATGCTGTGTCGTTCAGGGTGCCGAGGTCGGCCACGGCCGACGAGATCTCCGTTGCGCACACGGCCGCACACGTCGAACGCCTGCGTGCCTTCTGCGAGCGTGGCGGCGGCGACATCGATGGCGACACGTATGCCGTTGCTGGATCATGGGCGACGGCGACGCGTGCTGTCGGAGCGGTCCTCGGGGCCGTCGATGCGCTCCGTGCCGGCGAATGCGATGTGGCGTTCGCTGCCAGCCGGCCACCGGGGCATCACGCAGTGGCCGGCCAGGCAATGGGCTTCTGTCTCTTCAACAACGTGGCTGTTGCTGCTGCCACCATTGCCGCGCGCGGTGAGCGAGTCGCCGTGATCGACTGGGACGTGCACCACGGCAACGGCACGCAAGACATCTTCTATGACGACCTGCGAGTCCTGTACGTGTCGATGCACGAAGCGCCGCTGTACCCCGGCACCGGTCGAGCCGACGAGACGGGCGGCCCGAATGCTCCGATGGCGAATCTCAACCTGCCATTCCCAGCGGGCACGCGCGGCGATGTCTACCGCCGTGCCGTCGACGAGGTCATCGCCCCGGTCGTCGAACGTTTCGCCCCCGACTGGCTGTTCATCTCGGCTGGCTTCGACGGCCACCGGCAGGATCCGCTGGCCGGACTCGAGTTGACCTCGGCTGACTACGCCGACCTGGCGACGCGTCTGCAGCGTTTGGTCCCGGCCGGTCGGACCGCTGTGGTCCTCGAAGGCGGTTACGACCTCGAGGCGCTCACCTATTCGACCGGGGCAACGCTCGCGGCGATGGTCGACGCGCCATACCGGCCTGAACCGGCGAGTGTCGGCGACATCGGCCTTCCCACCATCGTTGCGGCCAAGCAACGGTGGGGGCTGAGCTGAGCGTCCAACCGGTTGCCGGGCGGGCTTTCGGCCGGTCGCATTCGGCCCGGTGCTGGCTGACGGCGGCCCTCGTCGGGCTCATGGCGTGCGGCGGCACCAGCGTCAGTGACGACACCGAGAGCTCGTCGCCAGAACGAGAACAACCGGTCGACCAGGGAGCACCAATGCGTGAGACGTACGGCGACGATGCGAACCAATTCGGCGACCTGACGCTGCCGGCCGACATCGGCGCTGATCCGCTACCGGTCGTGGTGCTGATTCACGGCGGCTTCTGGCGAACCGGCTTCGGTCTCGAACTGATGGAGCCGTTGGTGCCCTCATTGGTGGACGAGGGCTATGCCGTGTGGAATGTCGAGTACCGACGCGTCGGAGTCGGTCCCGAAGGCGGTGGCGGCTACCCGGAGACGTTCGACGACCTGGCGGCAGCCATTGATCGGCTGCAGTCGCTCTCGGAACAGGCGGGTGGTCGACTCGACCTGAACCGAGTCGTGACGGTCGGCCATTCGGCCGGTGGGCACCTCGCTGCCTGGCTCTCCAGCCGGACTTCGCTATCGGAAGACTCGGCCTGGGCCGTGCCCGCCGTGGCCCCGGTTCTCGCCGTGTCGCAGGCTGGCGTGCTCGATCTCGAACGATGCGTGGCCGATGGTGTCGGAGGCACCGCCTGTCGAGACCTGCTCGGGTCCGGCGACGGGCTGGAGGACCGGATCGCAGTGGCGTCGCCAGCTGCGCTGCTCCCGATCGAGGCTCGTGTCGTTGCGGTGCACGGTTCGGCGGACCCGATCGTGCCGCTCGATCAGTCGTCGGGCTATGTCGACGACGCAGTTGCGGCAGGCTCGCCGGCTGAACTCCGCGTGATCAAGGGCGCTGACCACTTCGATGTGATCGATCCAAGCCACCCGGCCTGGCTTGCCGTGCTGGACGTGCTCGCTGATGAGCTTGGTTCAGCCTGACGCAGTCCAGAAGTCGATGAGACCGGTGGCTGCGGCCTCGGGGTCCTCGATCATCCACCAGTGGCCGCGCCCCTCGAGCACGAGTCGATCGGCTCCGAGTTGATCGATGATCTCGTCGCCTTGGTGCTGGGCCACGTAGGGGTCGGCGGTCGCAGCGATGCCGAGGCCCTGCGGAAGTTCGGCTGCCACGACTCGCCGACCCAACTCGGCCATCGCAGGTTGGACTGCGTCGCGATAGAGGCCCAGGATGCACCGACCCATGTCGGGCGTCACACCGTCGGCGACGTCGGCGAGGATGTCGTCGGGCAGGCCGAGTCCGGCGAAGGCCACCGCCCGTTCGCTCGCTGGCATCGACACCATCGCGTCGATGACCTGCTCGCCGACGTCGGGCGTCTGCCAGGCCTGTGCAGCGTCGTGCCACACGTAGTCCGGGTGGAGCAGGCCGACGACATCGGTGGCCCAGGTCCGCACGAGGTCGGGCCGTCGAACGAGCGCACCGAACACGTGGCCGGCTCCCCAGTCGTGGCCGACCAGGTCGATGGCTCCGTGCTCGGCTCGGAGCACTTCGAGTTCAGCGACGAGCCAGTCGGCATAGGACGCCATCGACGGCGTGAAGTCAGTGGGCACAGCGGACCCGAAGCCGGGCGGGCTGAGGCAGACGACGTCGGTGTGGCCGAGACCTGCGAGTGCGCCCATGAGCGGACGCCAGATCGCATCGACTTCCGGGTTCCCGTGGACGAAGACTGTGGTCATCGCCGGAGCGTAGGTCTCACCGCTACGTTGAGCAGGTGACGGAGCACCCGAACAGCCAGATGGAGACGGTGATCGAGTGCACGGACATCGACGACATGGTCGCATTCTTCACCGGTGATCTGGGTTTCCGAATCGAACTGATCACCCCGGCGGATGACCCAGCCGAGTGCGTGATCCACGGGCACGGTGCCCGTCTGCGGATGATCCGAAGTGAGACAGACCGTCCAGTGCGTCTGCGGCTGAACGTGGCCGCCGACTTCGGCGACGGCGAGCGTGAGTTGACTGCCCCGAACGGGACCACTGTGGAGCTTGCCCGACAGTCCGCCGTCGTTCAGATCCCTGTCAGCAACGCAACGTTGTCGGTCGTGCGAGCGTCTGCCAGCGATGCGTTTGGGAGCGGACGCGCCGGAATGGGATACCGCGATCTGCTCCCTGACCGATGGGGTGGTCGTTTCATCGCCTCCCACATACTGATCGTCGATGGGGGAGACGTGGCCGACTACGTGCACTTCCATCGCATCAGATTCCAGATGATCTATGTTGCGGCCGGGTGGGTTGACGTCGTGTACGAAGACCAGGGCGAGCCGTTCCGGATGTACGCCGGCGACTGTGTGCTCCAGCCACCAGAGATCCGCCACCGAGTGCTGCGCAGTTCGCCTGGCCTCGAGGTGATCGAGATCGGCTGCCCGGCGGAACACGACACCCTCGTCGAGCACGACATCGCTTTGCCGACGACTGTGGTCGACCCGGATCGGGACTTCGGCGGCCAGCGATTCGTACGTCATGTCGCAGCTGACTCGGATGCGGACGTCACGGACCCGTATCGAGATGGGTTCGTGCACCGCGACACCGGGATCGATGCCGCGACCGATGGCCTCGCTGACGCTCGAGTGCTGACGATGCCCGCCGAGAGCAACGGGCCGGAATCAACCCTCACCCATCGCGGTGAGTTCGCCATGTCGGTCGTCCTCGCCGGATCGGCGCACCTCACCGTGCGGCATGTCGACGAAACGCACGAGTTCCGGGTCGCTTCGCGCGACGCTGTGGCGTTCCCGCCGGGCAGTCGGTGGACGTGGGCAGAGCGAACAGCCGACTTCGAGCTCTTGCAGGTCGTGTTGCCGGCGGATTGTGTCAAGGCGGCAGACGGCGACCATGCAGGGTGATTCTGTCGGCGGGGCCTTGGCCGAGGCTCGACTCCTCTGGACTGTCGGTCAGAGATAGGCGAGCCGAGCGGCCTCGGCGGTCAATCGCTCCCGGTGTGTCGGGTCAGCAATGGCAATCAGTGCTGCGGTTCGCTCGGAGATCGATCTGCCACGCAACTCGGCAACACCCCACTCGGTGACCACCTTGTCGACGGTGTTCTTCGGCGTGGTGACGACCTCGCCGGGTGCGAGTTGTGCGACGATCCGGGAGTCGCCCTTCGACGTGGTCGAATGGAGCACCACGAACCCTTGGCCACCGTCGGAGTACATCGCACCGCGGGCAAAGTCGTTCTGGCCGCCAGACGACGAGTAGTAGCTCCCGTCGATCGTCTCCGATGCACACTGGCCGAGAAAGTCGACCGAGAGGGTCGCGTTGATCGACACGAAGTTGCGTTCGTTGGCGATGATGCGAGGGTCGTTCACGTAACGCACGGTGTGGAGTTCGATGGCGGTGTTCTCGTGGAGGAAGTCATGGAGACGCTGAGTGCCCAGGGCGAAGGTCCCGACGGTCTTGGTTCGGTTCAACCGCTTCTTCACACCGTTGACCACGCCTGACTCGAGCAGATCGACCACCCCGTCGGACAGCAGTTCGGTGTGGATGCCGAGGTCGCGGTGATCGGTCAGTGCGGCCATGATCGCATTGGGGATGGCGCCGATCCCGGTTTGAATCGTCGCGCCGTCGGGAATCCGCTCGGCGACGAAGGCTGCGATACGCGAATCGAGCGTGCTCGGTCGAGCCGGTGCCACCTCGATCAGCGGGCGATCGCTTCGGCACCAGCCGACGACCTGAGAGACGTGGATCTGGTTCCGCCCGAAGGTGCGGGGCATGGCGTCGGTGACTTCGAGGAAGAAGTCGGCCCGTCCGATGAAGCTGGCGGTGTAGTCAGCAGAGACGCCGAGTGAGAAGTAGCCGTGGCGGTCCGGCGGCGCTGCAGCAGCGAGCACCAAGGGCTTTGGAGCGCGCTGGCTCATGAGTGCGTAGACCTCGGAGAAGTGCCCGGGCACGAGCTCGACACGGCCTGCTCGGAAGTGCGGGCGCGTGACGGGGGACAGGAAGTACGACGTGTGCGTGAGTCGGTCGCCGAATGCGCCAGCGAGGTACTCGCGGTCGTGGATGGTGTGCATCTGATGCACGCTGCTGCCGTCGACCCGTGTGTCGCCGGACCGCGCCGCATCCTCGATGGTGTCGAGGACGGCGGTGGGTTCTCCGTTGGCGAGCGGGACGACCAGTTGGCGGCCGCCGGCGACGTGTGCGAGGACGTCGTCAGGACGATGGGGTGCGTTCATCCCTGGATTGTCGCGGATGGTCGGCGAACTGGCGAGTCCGCGTGGTCATCTGCAGTTCAGCGCGCTCGTCGGACCAAAGGCCCCGTCAGGCGAAGACGGTGCGGCCGATCCACTCGGCCACGAGGGCGGGCTTGTCTGCGCCTTCGATCTCGACGGTCATTGCTCGGGTCTGGTCGACTGCGCTCCCCTTCAACTGCACATCGACCGTGGCCGCCGTCGCCCTGACTCTGGAGCCGGTCGGAACCGGGTTGACGAATCGAACCTTGTTCATGCCGTAGTTGACGCCCATCAGCACACCTTCGAGTTTGGGGAGGTCGTTCGGGATGCTCTCCGACAGGTGCACGAGCAGGCTGAGGGTCAAGAAACCATGGGCAATCGTGCCGCCGAACGGCGTCTGGGCGGCCCGCTCGGGGTCGAGGTGGATGAACTGGTGATCGAGCGTGGCGTCGGCGAAGGCCTGAATGCGGTCCTGATCGACCTCGAACCATTCACCGGCGACTGGCTGTTTGCCGATCAGGGCGTTCATGGCGTCGTAGGCGGCTTGTGCGTTGTCGCTCATGGCGAGCTCCGTTCATCGGTGGGTGAAGTGTCGAACGTTAGTGAGGACTCGCGATTCCGTTGCATTCGGACGGAGCCGATGTGCGACGCTCGGAGATGGCCGACGTCGAGACGATCACCGATGCCACTGCAGTGTTGGACCTCTGTGGTGACCTGTTCCGTGCGGATCCGGTCGGATGCAACATCGTGGCGACCGGCGTGGTGCATCAGGCTGACGTCGAGGTGCTGCGAGTGCACGACGGTGCCGACACCCTCGGGGTGGCACTGATCGCTGGGACGACGTTCACCCTGTCGCCGTGTGCGGATGGGGCAGCGGAAGCCTTGGCGCCGCTGCTCGACGTCGAGCAGCGGGTCCAACTGTCTGGCCCGACGGGAGCCGTCGCTGATCTCGCTGGGTTGCTCAGCGAGCGCTGCGCGGGTGCGGTGCTCGAGCCGCATCTGCTGCGGATGTACCGTGCCGCCGAAGTGACCGACCCGTCGAAGCGTCGGCGCGGCAAGGCATTCGTTTCCGACCGATCGAGGATCGAACAGGCGGCTGAATGGGGAGTCGGCTTCGGTCGGGACACTGGGCTGGAGCGAAGCCTCGATGACGCCCACGCGCAGATGGAGCGAGCCGTCAACGAGAGTCGCCTCGTCGAGTGGCGCTCGAAGGGGGAAGTGGTCAGCCAGCTGTTGATCTCAGCGGCACGATTCGGTGTCGTCCGGATCGGGCAGGTGTACACCCCGCCCGAGCACCGCAAGAAGGGTCACGGTGCTGCGTTCGCCGCAGCAGTCGCTCAGCAGCAACTCGAGCGCCAGAAGGTCGACACGATCATCTTGAACGCACCGGCGTCGAATGCGGCCACGAACAGGATGTACCGAAGCCTCGGCTTCGTCCGAGCGTTCGAGATGATGAACGTGCAGGTCGTCCCGGGCTGAGATGTCGGTCAGTTCACGACGAAGTCGAGGCGGACCGCCACCTTGCTCGCCCTGACTGGCTCGTAGATTCCGGTCACTCCGGGAGATGTCGTTGTTGGGAGACTCGTCGTCGTCGTCGGCGCCGCCGTAGTAGCGGTGGCGGTGGTTGTTGTCGTGGTCGCTGCTGGTGCTGTTGTGGTCGCTGCGGGTGTGCTGGTGGTGGTGGTGGTGGTAGTAGTAGTAGTAGTAGTAGTAGTAGTAGTAGTAGTAGTAGTGGTGGTAGTGGTAGTAGTCGTGCCGACTTCGACTTGGGCCTGACTGATGGGATCAGCCGCTGAGCAGTCGACATCGACCTTGGACCAGTATTGGATCGCCCCGGGCCCGCCGACGACCTGCCAACGAACGATGTTCGGTTCGTCGAGGAAGCCTGGAGTCACAAGGACCAGGTGGCCATCGCCGTGAGCGACCACCACCTGCTTGCCGAAGGCACTCGCTCGAGATGCGATTCTCGCTCCCAGATCTACTGGCTTGCTCGTCGGGTCGGCCTGCATGAGGAGCAGTACCGAGTCGCTTCCTTCTGCGATCGCGGTGTCGAACACATCATCCACCCATGCGATGTTCGCTGCGTCGCGGGCGGCGATTTCGTCGAGCCGGACCTGCGCTTCTGCTGGTGTCCCGTCGACGATTGGGGCGCGATACAAGACGTGCAACGCTCCGAAGGTGACGCAGTCCTGGGTGAAGCTCGTGTTCTCGACGAACTGCTCGAAGCCGGCGACATCGGATTGGGTTGCAACGGGTCGCGGTGAGCCGCCGGTCGTCATGCCGGGGTTCGGGTAGAACAGATCACGGAGGAAGACGAGGCGCTCATCGGGGTTGAACTTGACCACAGGATTTGCGCAGTCCGACCAGTCGTTGTCGCCGGGGGCGAACCAGAACGCGTCCTCGAAGGTCTCATACAGATCGAAGCGGCTCTGCATTGTCTCGTCCGTGCATGCGGTCATCCCGCTCTTGGTGTCGCCGGTGTGGGCGACGAACGAGACGTCGACGTCGTTGTTGATGTCGGCGGCAAGTGAAGGGAAGTTTGTCGTGTCGGATTCGCCGTACGGCAGGTCGCCGATCAGGGCGAACGAGAATGTCGTTGCTGCCTGAGTCGGGCCGGACGCCGCAGCCAGTGGAATCAGCACACCGCATGCGATGAGTGCCGGGACCGCTACACGGAGTCGTTGCATCGCACAATTGTCGCTCCACTGACGACAAAGAGCAACCCTCTGGCTGTCAGTGGCGTGAGACGGTCGAGGACGTCGGTTCGGTCAGGACCGCATCATCGAACGGGGTGGTCGGTTGTCGGCCAGCGCCATGCCGTTCGGGCGGCCAGGAGGAGCAACACGACTTCGAAGAAGCTGCCAATCAAGTAGACCCAGCGCGTGCCGCCGGGCGCCAGCGCTGCGCACGACTGACCACCACTCAGCACCCACCGATCATCATCGGACGAGGCCATTCGCACGGTTTACTCTTCGTGCTCAGCCTGGTCGGCCTGTCACCAGTGGCGTAGGTCGACCGGCCAGTGCTCGATGACGGTGTCGCCGTCGAGCACCCACAGGGATCGGTGTTTCGAGATGGTGGGATCAATATGGGCGGGCTGGAGACGAATTCGGTCCCCGACTGACCAATCGCTCAATTCGTCCGGAACGAGCGTGACGTGCTCGTCGGAGAGAAAGAAGACCTTGCCGTGCTCCCAGGTGGGGTCGCCATGGTCCATTGCCATCGACTTGATGCCGGCGTCGGCGATGATCCAGCCCTTGGCGCTGACCGAGATGACGGTGGCGACGACGTTCAATGCGATGTCGAACGGCAGGTCGAGCTTGGCGTAATCGGTGTCGAGCAGCGTGTAGCTCCCCGCCTGAATTTCAGTGCACCACGTGTTGGTCAAGGTGGTGCCGGTGCCGCCTCCCGACACGATGTCACCGCCGACATCGGCTGCGGCGCTCAGCAGCAGGCCCATGGCCGTGCCGACCTTGTCGGCCTTTTCCTCGGGGTCGAGGACCATCATGAGGTGGCCTTCGTACCCCATCACGCCGCGCACGTCGAGTCCTGCGGTTCGCGCCCGGTCCGCGAGTCGGCCGGCGTCGCTCGGGTCGCATCCGCAGCGGGGGAGTCCGACCTCGACATCGATGAGGACCGAACGGATGCCGCCGGCGACAGCAGCGTCGAGTGTTGCATCGGAGTCGATGGCGATGGTGATGTTCGCGGTGTCGCTGAGGGCGCCCAGCCGAGCGACGTCGAGCGACTCGTTGGCCAGCAGCAGGTCGTGACCGAGCCCGGCGGCTACCATGCCCTCTACTTCTCGGGGCGTTGCGCAGCAGAAACCCTGGTGACCGCCATCGGCGAGTCGTTGAGCGAGAGCGGTCGACTTGAACGCTTTGACGTGGGGGCGAAGACGCTCGCCGGGGTGGATGGCATCCATCGCGGCGCAGTTCGCCTCGAACGTGGTGTTGTCGACAACGAGCGCGGGCGTGGTGAGCTCATGAATCGTGGATGGCATGTCGTCGGGCATAGACACAACTCAACTCGATCGGGGAGCGGGTGTCACTATCCGGACGCAGCATCGCCGCCGGCCGAACTTGGTTTCTCGTGCATCTGGCAGGGCGCAGGGGTGGGAACTGTGGGCTGGCGAGGGGCGTCTACTGTTCATGAGAATGAGACTTGCCGTGCTCGTTCTGTTCGCCTCGTTGGCTGCGGCGTGCGGAGGTTCGACCGCTCCGTCGGCCGCGGAGTCGGCTGCCGAAGCGACCTCGGTGGGTCCCGACGTCACCGCTGTCGATGTGTGCGCCGGTGAGGTTCCCGATGACTTCGAGTTCGATGCCGACCCCGACGCGATGCTGAGTGAGGCGGGCCGTCTGGAGCCGATGCTCGGCCAGGTTCTGGCCTATGGCGGTGAGCGCCCCGACGAGTTCGCTGGGTATCGGCTGGAGTGGATTGGACCGAACGATGCCTCGGTGGTGATCACGATGACCGGCGAAATCGAGCGGCATCGATCAGCGCTCGTCGACATCGTCGAGTTTCCCGACGAACTCGTCGTGTGTGAGGGGCCGACGTCGGGCGAGAGCGCTCAAGCACTGCTCGATGAATTACAGCCAGAGCTGAACGGCCGAGCGGCCAGTTGGGGCAAGGACACCGCTGGCCACGTCGAGATCGGGCTGTTCGCCGATGATGAAGCATTCGCTGCTGAACTGATCGAGCGGTACGGCGAGCGCGTCGAGGTGCGGGTCGGGGCATTCGAGTATCCACTGCCTGATCCGCTGCCTGCTTCGACGTGTCCCAGCTTGGAGAGCACGACCGAGCGAGCTGATCTCGACATCGTGGCGGTCGCTCCGACGTTGCCGTTGCAGCGTTCAGGCGGCGACGTGCGATCGATCGCGCTCGTTGTCGAGTTGACGAACACCGGCGATGGAAGCGTGGAGTTCGGCTCCGGCGCTGCGCTCGGGTACCTCGTCAACAATGCGGGCGATGTCGTTGCTGGTCCGGGTCAGCTCGGGATCCCCTCGGTCGGACTATCCATCGACGTCGGCCCCGGCGAGTCTTCGACATTCCCAGTGGTGCTGAGTACGGCAAGCTGTGACCCGCGTGCCGGCTACGTCGTTCCAGCCGGTGACTACCAACTCATTGCGGTGGTCAGTCAAGGTGTCGATGCCTCACTCCGCAGTAGTCCGATCGACGTCCTGGTCGAGTGAGAAATCGACGGACAGCCCGGCCCGAGCAACGGAGAATCGATCTACACATATTCAGACTTTCGCTAAAACTCTGATGAAGGTCGCCTATTGCATCGCTCGAGCCGGTGATGTCAGCCTCGACCGCTGCACTCGTCGATGAGGCGACAGCTGGACTGGCTCGCTTCGATGCCGAGATGGGTTCAGAGGTAGCGCCGAATGGTGCCATCCTGCTGCGAACAGAATCTGCTGCGTCGTCGCGCATCGAGAACCTCACTGCATCGGCCAAGGCCGTGGCGCTTGCCGAGCTGGGAGACACGTCGCGACGTAACGCAACCGAGATCGTGGCGAACACGAACGCAATGACGGCGGCGATCGCGCTCGCCGACCGACTCGACGCCCCGCCAATCTTGCCATGCACGCGGCGCTGCTCGACGAACACGATGCCGAGATCGCCGGAAAATGGCGGTGGTCTGGATCGGTTCGAGCAGTTATGGCCCGCACACAGCGAGTTTCGTGCCGCCTCATCACACGAGAATCGCCGAGGCCAGTTTCGACAGCATCGTCAACGGCCGCGAACTCGTGACTGAACTGCGAACTATCCGCTCGACGTGGAGCGATTCGATCACGAGTCGACGCCAGGCAATCGTTTGGAAAGCACTCGACGTCGTCTTTGCTCGTTCTATGGCCGCACGAGCTGACCGCACAGACCACGCACACCGTCGAGAACGACGAACCCGGACCCATCAACGGGGCCGAGTCCGGGAAGCGAGAATTCTCAGCACATCGCTGTCGATCGCTTCGACCACGATCTGATGTGGAACCTCGAAGTCGAGTGCGTTCGGGATCGCGTCAGTCCGGGTCGATGAATCTGAGCGAGAATCGACCGTCGTCATCGTTGGTAGGGGTTCCCCCGAGCCGGAACCGAGCTGGGGGCAGTTCGATCACGCTGTTCATGCGGAACACCTCGTACAAGCGCTCGACGTCACGGAAGTACTCCAGGCTACGAGCCTCGATGTCGGCGTACTCGGGGAAGAAGTCGAGCTGTCGGCTGTTGCAGACGTTTTCGTCGCAAGCGTCATACGCCGCGGCGCAGTCGTCGGCGAAGTCGGCGCTGGACAACTGCTCGAGCGGTTCAAACGAGCCGGGTCGCTCCATCGTTGCGCCATTTCCGGCGGACATCGTGATTTGGTACTGGCCGTCGAATGTACGGAGGCCACCGAATGCGACGGGAATGTTGAGACGCCGAACGTCGACGAGGGTGTCCGGGATGTCTCTCGACATCACATTGTGGAGCTGGGGGGAATCGAACCCCCGTCCCTCAGCCGGTGTAAGTGCTTGCTACGACCATTCCCGGCATCGACTCTGACGCTGAGTCACCGACGGGTCGGCTGTCCGATCAAGCCGGACCACGCTCAGTCTTTCCTGAAAGTCAGCAGTCTTTCCCGCTGGCAATGGTCTTTCCCATCGTCATCCCCCACTTCTGTTGCCAGGCTGTGGTGGAGTGGCCCCGTGCGACATTTCTGCTCACTATGACTCTTCACTATCTGAAATTAATCAGGCGGCGAGAGCGAACTGCTCATCGGCAATTCTGTTGTTTTCCCCGTTTTACGAGTCTGAGAAACTCGGGTCGCAAACCCGAACAGCGTTACTGACGTCGAATCCAGTCAGCCCCATGTGTCGGTTGCCATTGTGATGGCGGTGTTCCTATGTGCAGACGAGCCTACCGGCGATGCTGGCTCAGTTGCCGTACTTGGCGGCGCGGTTGAACGCAGTTTCCATCTCGCGATCGTGATCGCGTTCGGCGAGGTTCTGACGCTTGTCGCCCTTGGTCCGCCCCTTGGCCAGGCCGAGTTCCATCTTCGCTCGACCTTCCTTCCAGTACAGGCGCAACGGCACGATGGTGAGGCCGCCCTGTGCGGTCCGGGCGTCGAGCTTGTCGATCTCGGCGCGGTTGAGCAGCAGCTTGCGTTCCCGGTCCGGCTCGTGGGCGCCGAAACCGATGGCATTCGTGTACGGAGGGATGTGGACGCCGTCGATCCACATCTCGCCGCGCCGCACCCGGGCGTACCCCTCGGCGATCTGAGCGTTGCCCTCACGCAGTGACTTGACCTCGCTGCCGGTCAAGACCATGCCGGCTTCGTAGGTGTCGAGAATGTCGTAGTCGCGGTAGGCGCGCTTGTAGGAGGCGATCAGCGTGAGGCCGTCGTCCTTCTTCGACCCCTTCTTGGTCTTCTTGCCCTTCTTCGCCATGGTCGTCACGAGGGTATCGACACGACTGCGTGCACAGCGGCACGGTTGTGAGCACTTATGCTGCCGGCATGCCCGTGGGAGAGATGATCGGAGGGGAGCGCATCTTGATCGTTCGCCAATACTGCGAGTACGCCGCCAAGTGATCGAGATCTCCCGCGAGGCTCATGCCCGGATGATCAGCCACGCCCTCGATGAATACCCGCTGGAGATGTGTGGGTTGCTCGTCGGGCCGACTCCGGACCGGGCGCCCGAGTTCCACCCGACGATCAACGACGCTGCGTCGGCTCGGGTGTACACGGTCAACCCGAAGGAGTTCATGCACGTCGAGATGGCTGCCGAAGATCGGGGCTTCGATGTCAATGGGGTCGTGCACAGCCACACGCACTCCGAGCCGTACCCCAGCCCGACCGACGTTGCGGCAGCGGTCGATCCGAACTGGCACTATGTGATCATCAGCCTCAAACGCGAGCTGCCAGAAGTACGCAGCTATCGCATGGTCGATGGCGAGATCGCCGAAGAGCAGGTGTCGATCATCTGAATCGTCGACTCGCTCGGTGGCGAGTGCATGTCAGAGAGTGAGCGCGAGTGGACTACGTTCGTCGGATGGCGCACGCTCCTGGCTGGTATCCGGATGGCTCTGAGACGAACATCCTGCGGTGGTGGGATGGCAACCAATGGACCGAGCACACCGCCCCCGGGCCCGATTCGGCGCAGCCGACCGCGGCACAGCCAGCGGTTGCAGAGCCAGCGGTTGCACAGCCAGCGGTTGCACCCGCCGCTCAGCCGACGACACCGATCGCTCCCCCGCAGATGTCCGGCGAGTCTCAGGGTGCCGGGGCTGCGACCGCCATGCCGGCACCGGGCACTGCGCCGACGCCCGAGCCCGACAAGAAACCGGTGTGGAAGCAGTGGTGGGCGATTGCTGCAGCTGCGGTGGCCGCCATTGCTGTGATCGGTGCCTTCGTGGTCGGTTCTGGAGGTGACGATGATGCTGACAGCGAAGTCGTCCAGTCCGCTCCGCAAGAGGACGGCGAAGCCGACGCGAACGTCGATACGGATACGGATACGGATAAGGATACGGACGACGCACAACCTGATTCCGGAGCAGACGGCGAAACAAATGCTGATAGCGCACCGGATGACGAGTCCGACGCAGTCGAAGGAACGGACGACGAGTCGGGACCCGACGCCGGAGACGATGGTGGCACAGAGATTGATGATGGCCAGGCAGACGCAGGCGAGGCAGACGGTTCGATTGATCGCCCGTTCGTCTTCGACGCAGTGGTGCCGGTCCAGTGGGATTCGTTCGGCGACGGAGACGGCGCTGTCTGGAACACGAGTGTCTCGACGCCGCGCGACATCACGATTGACGTTGCTGCATTCGACGAGTTCAACGAACCTCCTCCCGAAGGTGTGGCCTTTCTTGGTTTCGACGTTTCGATGACACTCATCGAATCTCAGAACGAACCGCTCAACACTGGTTTTACCGTCACCTGGGAAGTGCTCGGCGGAAGCACGGCGTCCGTGTATGACGAAACGACGATCGACACGGAGAACTTCGGTTGCGGTCTGACGCCGGCACAGTTCGATCCGTTCGTCGAAGTGTTCGCCGGCGGCACCGTCGCTGGGACCGTGTGCATCCCGGTGCCCGTCGAAGATGTCGACGATCCGGGCACGCAGATCTCCATGACGCTCGTCGGCAGCGATCGGATCGTGTACTCGAGTGCGGGCACAGAGGGTCCGTCGGCACTCGACGTGCCGCAACCGGCGGTGACTCCTGCTGACGGCGACGGCCCCGCCGACGGGTCCCGATCGACGCCGTTCCCATTCGACACGCCGACCGACGTCGAGTTCAACTCGTTCGGCGACACCGACGGTTCGGTCTGGTCGACGACCGTGGGGATTCCGCGCGACATCGGAGCCGAGGTCGCTGCGGAGAGCCAGTTCAACGAGCCACCCCCCGACGGCGTCACGTTCCTCGGGTTCGAAGTGACCATGACGTTGGTCAGCGGCGACGTCGAGCCGTTGTCGCCTGGATTCAGTTTCGACTGGCAGGTTCTGGGCGGCAACACGGCGACGGCGTACGGGCCGGTGACATTGGTCTTCGGCTGCCGCCTGGTTCCCAACGAGTTCGACGACTTTGCCGAAGTGCTCGTGGGGGGCACCTTGACCGGAACGGTGTGTGTGCCGGTACCGACGGCCGACCTCGACGATGCTGGCACGAGCGTGGCGATGAACTTCATCGGCGAAAGTCGAATCGTCTTCCACAACTGAGTTCGCTGCAGGACTCACGCACGGTCGCCAGGTCGGCAACGCTGCACGTTACGATTCCTGACAAGCCCGATCGGATTTGTCGGAATGCCCGCGCTGATCCGGCGGTTGGACAAGGAGATGAATGACATGACAATGGCCAGCAGCGCACCCCCGATGCCGAACATGCTGCACGACGGCGTGCTCGCGATGATCGGCAACACGCCGATGGTCGACGTCTCCAACCTGTCGCCCAATCCGGACGTTCGGATCCTGGCGAAGATGGAAATGCAGAACCCGTTCGGTTCGGTCAAGGATCGCATCGCCAAGAGCATGATCGACGCAGCCGAGGCCGACGGGCGGCTTGCCCCGGGCCAGACCATCCTCGAGCCGTCATCGGGCAACACCGGCATTGCGCTCGCGGCGATTGCCCGGATCAAGGGCTACCCGATCAAGATCATGATGCCGGACAGTGTGTCGATAGAACGCCGCCAGATGCTCGAGATCTTCGGCGCCGAAATCATCCTCACACCGGGTGGCGAAGGCTCCAACGGCGCCGTTGCCCGAGCGACTGCGCTTGCCGCCGAGCATCCCGATTGGTATTTCCCGTATCAATACGCCAACGACGCCAACCCCCGCGCTCACTTCGAAGGCACCGGTCCGGAGATCGTGCGCGACGCTCCTGACATCACCCACTTCGTGGCCGGCCTCGGCACGAGTGGCACGTTGATGGGCACCGGCACTTACCTGAAGCAGTACGACCCGACGATTGAGATCGTTGCGGTCGAACCGCCCCTCGGCGAACGCGTCGAAGGCCTGCGCAACATCGGTGAGGGCTACATCCCGCCCGTCTTCGAGAACTGGAACGGGTACGACCTGCTCGACCGCAAGCGTGTGGTCAGGCCGCGCGAGTCGATCGAGTGGACGCGCCGTCTGGTTCAGGAGTGCGGTGTGTTCGCCGGTATCTCGGCAGGGGCCGCCATGGCGGGGGCTGCCAAGGTGGCCTCGGAAATCATCTCGGGAACCATTGTGTTCATCGTGTGCGACGGCGGATGGAAATACCTGTCGACCGGTGCGTACACCGATGATCTCGACGTTGCCGAAGCCAACGCCGAGAAGATCATCTACTTCTGATCACGCAGCTGGCGATTGAGTACGCTCGCTCGTCGTGGACCGACCGATTGGGATGTTCGATTCGGGCTTCGGTGGATTGACCGTCGCCCGCGCTGCGATCGACCTCTTGCCGAGCGAAGACCTGGTGTACATCGGCGACACCGGCCGCTA
>ENA-ORXT01001187-ORXT01001187.1-marine-metagenome-genome-assembly--contig:-NODE-1187-length-36341-cov-5.585650_pt1 | contig 36341 bp, 32 predicted proteins | sample MGYA00237868_ERZ511482 | MGnify/ENA metagenome assembly ERZ511482 | reverse complement strand
TGATGATTTCGATGACGGGATCTTCCTGCATCGCTGGATCAGTGGGCGCCGCGGACGAACCAGGGGCAGATCTTCTTCTGAGCCCACCGCATGACGGAGTCCATCGAGAAGCCGAGGAGTCCGAGAAGCACGAGGTAGGGATAGACGACGTTCATGTTGAGTTTCTTGTACTCGAGGCGAATGCGATACCCGAAGCCCGGCTCACCGACCACCATCTCGGCGGCGAGCAGAAAGACGAGCGCCGGTCCAATGGCGAGGCGGATCGCGTCCATGACGTGAGGCACGATCTGCGGGGCAACGACGTTGAGCACGAGTTCCGTCTTCGAGGCACCGAGGGTGGAGGCCTTGTACAGGAGCTCGTCGGAAATGTCCCGCACCGACAGAATCACGGTCTGCGCGAGTGTCGGGGCGATACCGAAGGCGATCATTGCAGCAAACATTCCGGACTTCGTTCCAAATAGGACAAAGAACACCGCCATGCTTGCGGTGGGTGGGATCTTGGCAAGGAAAGCGACCGGTGGCCCGAGGAAGGCGTCCAACGCTGGAAAACAGCCCATCAACAGACCGAGAATGACCGCGACACTGAGACCGGAAGCGAGCCCGAGGAAAAGCCGCCACAGCGTAGCCTTCGCATCTTCCACAAGCCAGACGTCACCCGTCCGATGATGAGGCGTGACGGTCTTCTTGACGCCCTCTGCCAGCTTCGACCAGCCCGGGATCGTGGTGTCCTTCGGGTTGATCTGCTGCTGTCGATGCGACATCCAGGTATAGCCCAGCATCAGGAGAACCACGGCCATAAGACCGAGTCCCCATCGGGTGCCAGTCGTGACGGGCTGCCGGATCACTTGGCTTTCACTTTCTGAAGGTAGCTGGAGTCGAAGATGAGATCGCCTTCGCCTTCTCCTTCGCCGTAGACGATGACGGGGGTCTTCTCGATGATGTCGTGGCTGACGCAGAAGGCAGTCACCTTTTCCATGATCGGTTTGAGCCGTGTGGTCTCAAAGGCGGCCAGGGCCGAGTCCGGTGTTCCGTAGAACTGAGTCTGCTCGACCACCTTCTTCATCGACTCGAGTTCCAGGCTGGAGAATTTCTCCCCGATGGCGACGAGGGTGTCATCGGCGGTGGCTGGGTCAGCGAGGCGCTTGTTGACCTCGAAATAGGCATCGATCACCGCGCAGGCGAAGGCTTCTCCGCCGGGCTTGGCGAGGGATGCCTGAGAAGCGGTCACCATGTCGATGATCTCGCCTGGAATGGTCGTGGAGTCGAACAGCACGCGGACGTCGTCCCGCCGCTTGAGGGTCTCGAGGACGAAGGGGTTCCAGACGACGACGGAGTCATAGCCCTCCTGCTTCTGTTGCAGCGCGAGAGCGGCAGCGCCGGGATCCATGTTGGCGAAGTCGTACTCGACCTCTTTCTCGCCGGCGAGTTCGAGGTTCCTCGCAAAGACGTATTGGGAGACGGTGGCCTCGAGCCCGTACGTCTTGCGCCCCTTGAGGTCTTGAATGGAGGTCACTGCCTCGGTGACCAGGCAGGCATCGGCCCCGAAACTCGTGGAGGTCGGCAGGATGGCGACAGCGTCGCGTCCAAGAGCGGGCGCGAGGGAGTCCATGTTGGTGAGGCAGGCGGCGTCACACTGACCGGCCCCGAACATCGTCAGGCAGGCGTCGTAGTCGGCTTCCTTCAACTCGATATCGACGCCCCACTTCTTCTCGATCGAGCCGAGCTTGCCTTCTTCCTTGTCGAGCAGACCGAGTTCGTCGGCGACGCCGAAGACGCTCCAGCTCGGGTATTCGCTCCAGGCGAGGGAGAAGACGGGCAGATCCTTGTCCCCGGCCCCCGCACCCGCACCCCCATTGGCATCGGTGCTGCGGGAAGAATCCTTCTTTCCGCCACAGGCACCTAGGACCAGGGAGGCTGCCGCAAGGGCACTAACGTGTATGTGAGTCAGGTTCATGTACGGTTCCTAACAGGGGAACCGCCACCGAGGAACTACAATTCTATGAAGATTGTGGAATTCGCTCTCCGGCCTGGCTTACTCGTCGTGCTCGTGCGGGCGCTGAAACCACTTCGCGATCAGTCCGTCTCGAGGACTTAGCAGGAAGGCGAGGAGAAAGACGGTCCCCAGCAGGACGACGATGGTGCTTCCCGTGCTGAGGTCGGCCCAGTAGGAGACAAGCACGGCAAGACCGGCGACGGTCGCCCCGAGAACGGCCCCGCCCCAGAAGAGAGCCCGCGGCGAGTTGGCGAACAGCGACACGATGGCAGCCGGAGCCACGAGCAGTGCCACCGACAGGATGGCGCCCACGGCCTGAAGCGAAGTCACGAGCCCCATGACGACCAGGGTGGTGAGAAGATACTGCATCGTCCGTACCGGGACCCCCTGACTCGCGGCAACCGAGGGTTCGAAGAGAGTCAGGAGCATCGGCCGCTGACAGATGCAGAGAGTGATCATGACAACGAGGCTGACCCCGAAAGCGATCCAGAGATCCTGATCGGAAAGACCGAGAATGCCGCCGAAGAGCCAGTGCTCGAGGTCACTGGATACGAGGAGACCGCGATCAATGAGTTTCTTGATCAGGAGAATCCCGCCGGCAAAAGCGCTGGTGTAGAGAACGCCAAGTGCGGTATCCGCATCGACCCTCGAGGTACGGGAGATGAAGGTGGCCAGGAGGCCCACAAAGAGAGCGGCCAAAAGGGCACCGAGGAAGCCTGTCCACGCAGATAGGCCAGCGACCGCGACAGCCACCGCGATCCCTGGAAGGACGCTGTGGGAGAGCGGGCCCAGGGTGAGGGACGATTTCCGAAGCACGACGAATCCGCTGAGGTAGCCGTTAGCAAAGCCGATCATGATCGCCGCGAGAAAACCGCGACGAATCGGTCCGGACTGAAAGGGCTCGAGCAGTTCCATCATGAGCGCAAACTGGCGAACGAGGGAAAAGCGGTGCGAAGCTCGTCGCCGTGCATCACCTCCTTCGCCGGTCCATGAGCACGCAGGGTGCGGTCTAGCAGCAGCACCTCGTCGAAAATGTCTTCCGTGGAGGCGAGGTCGTGATGCGATGCCAGAATCAGGCGGTTGTCGTCGGTGAGCTCGCGGATCAGTTCGGCGAGGAGCGCCTGTGCCTTGATATCGAGACCAGCGAAAGGTTCGTCGAGGAGGATGACGTGTGATCCACCCGCCAGGGCCCGCGCAATGAAGGCGCGCTGTTGCTGCCCGCCGGACAGCTCGCGGATCTGGCGCGCCTGAAGGTCCGCGAGTTGGAGCGACTCGATCGCCTTGTCGACGGCCTCGACATCGTCGGCTCCGAAGCGGTTGAGGAAACCGACGTGAGGGTAGCGTCCCATTTCGACCAGTCCGCGCACGGTGACGGGGAAGTTCCAGTCCACCTCGCTGCGCTGCGGCAGGTAGGCGATTTCATGTCGGCGATGAACGCGGTCGAGCGGTTCGCCGCGCCAGCGAATGCTGCCGGCGGGGTGAGGAGCGAGACCGGCGAGCGCCTTCAACAGCGTGCTCTTACCGGCGCCATTACGTCCGAGCAGTGCGACCGCATTGCAGCAGGTAGCGCCGAAAGAGACGCCTTCCAGGGCGCAGATGGAGCCGTAGTGCACATGCAGATCCACGACCTCGAGGCGGTGTTCCTCTTCCGGGCCACAATCATTGCAGTGAGCACCGGGATGTTCATGTGGTGAAAAGGCCGCACTCATTTGGTGTGTAGCAATACGCCTTCCTCGAGCTGATCACGCGCCCAGAAATCGAAGGTCATCGACGGATGACCTTCCGGTTCGAACTCGAACCGGATTGCCGTGTGCGGCGTACCCTCGGGCCAGGTCGCCTTGAGCATGACCTCCTCGCGGAGATCCACCCCGGCAAGGTCTACTTCCTGCTCGAGTGGGGAGCCTCCTTGCCAGAGCAGGACTCCGCCTTGGTGCATCGAGATGACCTCCGCAGGATGCGCCGTTTGCAGCATCACGAAACACGCCACGCGCGGCCCTGCTTGCTGGTCGAGTTCGGCGGCGGGAGCCGCGCCGGCGCGGCTGGTCACCCGCGCCAGCGGCACGGCAAGGAGGGCGAAGAGCCCCACCAGCAGCGCAATTTCGAGTGGGGGCCAGGCGCGCATGAAGAAGACACCAAGAGCACGGCTATTGCGCCTGACCAAGTGCCTTTACGATCGCCGACACGTTGTGCCGCATCATGCCCTCGTAGGACGACGCCGCCCCCTTGGCGGTCCCGTCGGCCACGAGTGGGTCACCGAGTCTGGCACTCGTCTCCCGAACGAGAGCGGTCAGCACCTTGGGGTTCGCCTGCACTTCGGGAAAGACGGCGGCGATTTTCTGCCGCTTGATGATGTCGATCGTGTCGATGAGGTAGCGGGGGGATGGATCGTCTTCCTTCGCCAGGCCTTGAACAGGCACCGCCTGAAAGCCGAATTCCTTGCAGAAGTAGCCGAAGGCGGCATGAGCGGTCGCGAGGTAGCGGCGATCCCGCGGCACCTTCTTCAGCTCGGTCTTGCACCAGTCTTCGAGGACATCGAGCTGCTTGCGATGGGCCGAAGCCTGATCGGCGTAGCGCTTCTTGTTCTCAGGATCGACACGGGCAAACTCGGCGGCGAGATAACGCGTGGCACGGTCCATGTTGGAAATCGAATGCCACCAGTGCGGGTCAAGGCTGCCGGTGCTGTGCGCTGGGCAGCAGAGGAAGACCGAACCCACGGTGACCTTGAGTGAAGGCACCTTGCGGCCCACCTCGAAGATCTCCTGGCCGGGACCAAGGCCGCCACGCAACTTGTGCAAGTAGAGCTCGAGCCCCTTGCCCGAGGCAAGGATCAGCCGAGCATCGGCAGCGCGCGCGAGATCACGGGGAGAGGGTTCGAAGGCGTGCGGATTACCACCCGGGGGCAGTAGTTCGACCACCTCCACCAGATCGCCGCCCACGTGCCGGGCAAGATCGGCCATCAAGGGATGAAGTGTCGCCACCTTGAGCTGAGCCGCAGCGAGAATCGGCCAGCAACCCAAGGCAGCGACAAGAATGCATACGAAGCGATTCACCGGACTTCAGCTCCTCCCCAGTTGAATCCGGTCTGCAGCCAGACGCTATGCTCGTCGCCGTGATCCAGATCGTCGTAGTTGTACTGCACGCGGAACTGCAACAGGTCGCTGCCCAAGGGCCGGAACGTGATACCGGCACTGGTGCGGCTGCGTTCCTCTGGTCCTTCGACCCAGCCATAGCGGAGTACCGCATCGAGTTCGGGAGTGATCGCGGCCAGCAACTGGGTGGAGAGCCCGAGGTCCTGGCCGGATTCTTCGGCATCGCGAAGGAATACCTCCGTGCGCCAGGTCAGGGAGCGACCCCACTGCCCGTAGCTGGCGGTGTGCCAGGCGTATTCGGTGCCCAGCTGGTAGACGGAAAGCGTGTCACCTTCCTCCGTCTCGCCGAGTGCCGCTCCGGCGCTGAAGCGGTAGCGGTGGAAGTCATTGTAATCGAAGGGGACCAATACGCCGATGCTCAGGACGTCGCCGGCAAAGGCGATCTCTTCCTCGCCGTGCTCGTCATGCTCGTCGCCATGTTCGTCGTGCTCGTCGTCATGATGCTCCTCCTCGTCGTGGTGATCTTCCTCTTCTTCGTGATCAGAGTGCCCCTCCTCTTCGCCATGACCGTGAGCGTGAGCGTGTTCACGGGCTTCCCCGTAGGATACGCTGAAAAAGGCAGGCCAACGACCCGGGGTCTCCCAGGTCAGTTCACCTCCGACGGTCGCAAGCCCTTCTTCCCCGAGAAAGAGAGCGCTGGCGAGCGGTGCGTCCACGGTGGACCAGGCGTGCAGATGCGTGGTGTTATGAAAGCCGATGCGGTTCAGATACTGACCTCCGCGAATCGATAGCCCCGAAGGGAGAAAGGGAAGCTCCTTCAAAGTCAGGAAGGCTTCCTCCAGCTCAAATTCGTCTTCGTCCGGGATCCAGACGCCGGTGGCAAATCCGTCGAGCCAATCACTTCGGAGCGAAAGGCCGGGTTCGATCCCCTGCCACTGCCAAGCCTCGTCTTTCGAAGGATCATGACTGCCCACCGCCAGTTCGCCAGGCTCCGAAGCCGTGGTCGTGCCGTAGACCCCGTTCGCGTGCAGTTGGGGCGTCAGAGTGAACCCACCGAGCGTCAGCTCGGGGGTCGAGGTCCAACCCGACGCGTGATCATTCGAATGATCGTGGGTGCAGCCAGTGTGCCCCTCCGCGCAGACGGTGGTGGCATCAGGGCCCGAAGCAGAACCGGCAACGCCGAGTTGATCATACGCTCCACCGGCAAAAACCGAGCCAGAAAGCGCGAGAGAAACCGTGACCAAGGTCATCGGTTCTTTGGACAAGAGAGAACGATTGTTTCGCTTCATGCAAGCTACATACGATTGCGAACCTTTTGCGTCAATTTAAAAACGCAACTGAGTTGCGAAAACAACCGACTTGCGCCGCCGACGGGTTCCCTGCAGGTTCGAAGGGTGTCAGAGCATCACGATCATGGGTCATCCCCGGACCGGCTTCCCCTCGCCGAGCGCTTGCCCTGGGCTCGGGCCAAGTGCAAGGAGCAAGGCCTTCGCAGCACTGCCGCCCTGCGTGCCGTGCTCGCCGAACTGGTCGAACGCGAGAACCCGACTGCTCTCGCTCATCTCTGCGAGTCGAAGCGCCTCGAGGATCTCTGCGACCCCGCCACCGTCTACCGCCTGCTGATTCGCCTCGAGCAAAAAGGTCTGGTGCGCCGAATCGGTCTGCACGAGCGCGCCGCCCACTATGTCATGGCCTATCCCGGCGAGCACGGCGACTACCTTGTGTGCAGGAAGTGCGGGGAGGTCGAGCGCCTCGACATCGAGTGCCCCGTCGAGGAGTTGGAACATTCGATCGCCAAGAAGAGCGGCTATGTCGGGCTTTTCCACGAACTCGAGTTCTATGGGACCTGTCCCACCTGCGCCTAGGAGGGGCGTCTCGATCAGAGGACGGGCGGGTCTGCCAGGCGATTGGTGGAGGCCTTCTTCCGCTTCAACCGGCTCCACCAGACATAGGCGGACGGCGCAAAGATCATCGTGGGAATCGTCGAGCGAATCGGGTGCACGTCCCCGTCGTCCGAGAGGTGGATCAAGTAGGTGATCGAGACGTTGATCACGGAGGGAACGAGGACCGCCAGAAGGAGCGCTCGACCTCTCGGGGAAATCGTGACGGCGAGGTTCTCACAGGCTTTCATCATGACACCGCCCATGAGGAAATTGAAGACGAACTGCTTGCCGCCTGCGATGGCCGCCAGCTTGATGCCATCCGGATACTTGGCGAGAAAGACGAAGACAAAAAGGAACGCGCCGCCGAGCGCACCCATCACCGGGTCAAAGTGATTGAGGAAGTATCGGTGGATCGGAGAAGCTCCCTTCATCGTCGGTTCGCCCTCAGGCTTGAAGCGGCGCTCCGAAGAGCGCGCTCTCCGGCGGGGTCTTCCCCAGAACGATGTTGAAGTTCGCTAGCAGCTCTCCGGTCTTAGATTCCGGAACGGGCTCGAAGCCCACGACAAGAAGCTCGGCTGAATTTCCGAGCCGACGGATGAGGCCGTCCTTCTTGTTCTGCGGTTCGCCTTTCACGAAGCATTGCGTGGCGAGCGCATGCCCTTTCCCACGATCGACCGCGACATGAATATGCGGAGTCCGCCCGGGATAGGACACCGGCCTGATCGTGCGGAATCGATACTCGCCCTGCGCATTGGTTTCGAACCTCCCGTAGCCCTGGAAATTCGGCTCCCGTCCCTCTGCTTTGCGCTTCCCGTTCATGCCTCTGCTGTGGAGGTAGTGGCCCCGCGCATCGACCTGCCAGATCTCAACGAGCGCATTCTTCACCGGCTGACCTTTCACGTCGGTGACCCGACCATGCAGATGAGTGATCTCTCCCACGGCCGGGGTGACACGGTCGCTGACAATCACCAGATCATTGTCCTGGTCGAGCGGAAGCTTGTCCGGGTAGAAGGGGCCTTCGGTCATTTCCGGCGTGACGGCGAGTGCTTCGGCGAAGGCGCCTTTCGTCGTGAAAAAGGCGGCCGATCCGAGCATGGCGCGCTCGAGAAAGCGGCGGCGATCACAGAGCGGGCACTGGTCATGCAGGTTCATAGGTACGAAACGCGTCCCCCACCCCAAAAGTTGCGACTCAGCTACGCCTCTCCCGGTCCAATCCAGGTGAACGGGTTCCAGGCGACTTCCCAGAGGTGACCGTCAGGGTCGGCGAAGTAGCCGGAATAGCCGCCCCAGAAGACTTCCTGCGCGGGCTTTGCAAGCGTGGCTCCGGCAGCGACCGCCTCGGCGAGCACGGCGTCGACTTCTTCCTTGGAGCGCTGATTCTGCGCCAGCGCGACGCCTCGAAATCCGCTTCCTGCGGCAGGGATCTCGGCATCCTCGGCGAGCTTTTCCCGAGGGTAGAGACCGAGCCAGGTGCCATCGAGATCAAAAAAGGCGACATCCTCGCTGTCGAAGGCATGGCGGCGAAAGCCCAGTCCCTTTTCATAGAATTGAATCGACGCCGCGATGTCGCTCACGCCGAGGGTGATCATGCTGATTCTCGATTCCATGGTATGATTCTATGCAGGGCGCGCGGTTGGCGCACCGGGTTTCTCATTCGGTTTTCCCGGTTTTCCCGGTTTTTCCGGTTTTTCCGGTTTTTCTCTTGGCTCTTCGACCCTTCGAATGTCGAGGGTCTGGCCACGCATGTTGTCGAAGGCCTGGACTTCGCCGGCGACGCTGAGGACGCGGCCCCGGCCCAGTTCGAGGAGTCGCCCATAGCGGCGGTAGGTTCTCGGGAACATCGAGCACTCCACAAATCCGGTGGGATCGGCGAGGGTGCAGAACATCATGATCTCCCCCTTGATCGTGTGGTTGTGGCGGGTCTGGACGAGGAGTCCGCAGACGGTGACGCGGCGTCCCTTGAACTCACCGAGCTTCTCGATCGGGCAGTAGCTTTCCCAGAGCACCTCGGGCCCGAAATGCTCGTAGGGATCGAGCGAGACCGGAAACCCGAGGAGTTCGGTCTCACGCGCGGCGCGCTCGGCGGCCGTCGGCGCGGCAGCTCCAAAAGGGAGCGGTTCGGAGGGCTCCGACGGCGGTGCCGGTTCCATGACACTGGTCACTGCGGGCGACTCGAAAAACTCGGGCTGACGGGGGTCGGGCACGCGGGGGCCGTAGCGGATCATCCGTTGCCAGTCCCAGTAGAGCTCAGGCTGCGTCCGCCCAAAGCAGTCAAGCGCCCCCACGGCGAGGAGGAGCTCGAAATCGCTCGTGGACGGGGCGACCCGATGCCGGAACTCTGCGAGACTGTCAAAGGGACCGGAGCACGTGCGTTCGTCCCACCAGCGGATGATCATCTCGCGGGAGAGTTTCTTGATGATCGAGAGTGGAGGGCGGATTTCCGGTTCGGTCCCCTCTCTCTCGACGAAGTGACGGGGCTTCGATTGGTTGATGCAGGGACTCAGCGTGCGGATGCCGAGGCGTCGCGCTTCGAGCACGTAGAAGAGAGCGCTGTAAAAGCCGCGCTGGTTGGCGAGGACACAGGCCATGTACTCGGCGGGCCAACGCGCCTTGAGCCACGCGCCCTGGTAGGCCTCGACGGCGTAGCTCGCGCTGTGGGCCTTGTTGAACATGTAGCCGTGGAACCGAACGAGAGTCTCCCAGACAGAATGGGCCTCCTCGTCGGCACGACCCGACTCCCTGGCGCAGGCGAGGAATTCCTTTCCCAGCTCGACGAGGAGGTTGGGGTTCTTCATCTTCACCAGCTCGCGCCGGAGGACGTCGGACCGGCCGAGATTCATCCCGGCAAAGTGATGGGCGACCTGGAGGATGTGCTCCTCGTAGACGAGCAGCCCGTAGGTGTCGGAGAGGTAGGGAGCGAGCGAGGGATGCGGGTACTCGGCCGGCTCGAAACCCTGGTGGCGACGGGTGAAGGCGAGCTTCTTCGATTCGTCGGCGGCGCCGGGCCGGATCACGCTGACGATGGCGCAGAGACAGTCCATGTCGCGGCAGTTCGACTGCGCGAGCAGGGTCGTCATCGCCGGTGACTCGATATGGTGAACGCCGCGGGCATTGCCCGTTGCGACGAGGTCCCAGGCGAGCAGATCGTCCCACGGGAGGCGTTCGATATCAGGATGCTCGCCATGATTTTCCGCAACCATCGCAAGAACGTCCCGAAGGACGGAAAGACCCGCCTGACCGAGCAGATCGATCTTGAGAAAGCCGAGATCCTCGAGCGCGTCCATGTCGTACTGGGTCATCTGCGGGCCTCGCCCGCTCGGCATGAGAGGCACAAGGTCGGCGAGCGGGGTCCGGCTGACGACGATGCCGCAGGGGTGCATCATGTAGTGCCGGGGGAAGTCCTCGAAGTGCTGGGCGGTGGCGAGAATCTCGGGGTACGGATCTTCCTGGAAAGGCAGGTCGGCCGCGACCTTGGGGCGCTCGAGGAGGGCCTCGACGATCTGGTCGGCTCGACTCCTCGGCATCTGCCGGGTGAAGGCGCGCACCTCACTTTCGCTGAGTCCGTGGACCTTGCCGACGTCAGCGAGGGCGGCTCGACCGTGGAAGCGGTTGAAGCCGCCGATCATGGCGACGCGATCGTGCCCGTAGCGGTCGAAGACGAACTGCATCATCTCGTCTCGCTGATCCCAGGGAAAGTCGAGATCGATGTCGGCGAGCTTGGAGAACTTCATGCGCTCGGGATTGAGAAAGCGCTCGAAGCAGAGGTTGAAGCGGATCGGACAGACCGTCGAGATGCGCAGGCAGTAGCAGACGAGGGAGTCGGCGGCGCTCCCGCGGGCGAGCGTGGGAATGCCGCGCCGCTGCGCCTCGAGCGCGATGTCCCAGACGATGAGAAAGTAGTCGGCGTACTCGACCTCCTGAATCACGGAGAGTTCGTGCTCGAGCCGGTCGAGGATGACCCGCCCCGCGCGCCCGTCGTAGCGCTCGTGGATCCCCTGCCTCGCGAGCCCCTCGAGGAAGTCGTAGCGGACCGGCTTCTCCTCTGGTCCGATCTCGGCTTGGAACCCGGGAGGACAGTGATCTCGCCAGTCGTCCGGCACGATGAACTCGGGAAAGTGCGCCGCCGGAGAGCGCGGCTTCACGGCGGGCGCATCGCCGGGCCGGGTGCGGCTCTCGTGGATGGCCGTTCGAATGGGGCGCAACTTGAGAGTCCGGTGGCGGCGCGCCTTGGGGGAATCAAGCGGGGTGGACCCGGAAGGAAGCTGTTCGTCGGTGCTCAGGAGAGACCCCTCGCGCGGCGAAGACCTCAGGTCAATGTTCTCTTGAACACTTCTTGAAAAATCAGCTGTTGGCGACCGCTTCGGCCACCCGGATGCCGTCGAGCGCGGCCGACACGATGCCTCCCGCGTAACCGGCACCTTCGCCAGCCGGGTACAGCCCGCGATGAGAAACGGATTCCAGGGTGTCGGAATCACGGAGCACTCGAAGCGGCGACGAACTCCTGGTCTCGACGCCGGTGAGCACAGCGTCGTGACGGTCAAAGCCGGCGATCTTCCGAGCAAGAGGATTCACGGCGGCACGCAGTCCCTGAACCACGGTGTCGGGGAGGCATTCCGAAAGGTCGGACCAAACCACGCCGGGTTCGTAAGAGGGCACGACGTCGCCGGGACCACGGGAGGCCTTTCCTCGGAGGAAGTCGCCGAGGAGCTGGGCTGGAGCTTGGTAGTCGCCCCCGCCCATCTCAAAGGCGCGTTGTTCCCACTGTCGCTGCCACCGCAGGGCCACCAGAGGATCACCGGTGCCTTGGGGGTCCCACTGCTCGGGACCGACCTCGATCATGTACCCGGCGTTGGCGTTGGCCTCGGCACGGGCGTAGGAGCTCATCCCGTTGGTGACGACGCCACCCGCCTCGGAAGAAGCCGCCACGACGAGCCCGCCAGGACACATGCAGAAGCTGTAGGCGCTGCCGCCGCCTTGCAGGTGCTGGACGAACTTGTAGGGCGCAGCGCCGAGCCGTTCGTGACCGGCTGCCTGCCCGTATTGAGCTTTGTCGATGGTGGACTGAGGATGCTCGATCCGCACCCCGATCGAGAAGGGTTTCTGCTCAAGAGCGATGCCGGCTTCGGCAAGGAAGGCGAAGACGTCGCGAGCGCTGTGGCCAGGGGCAAGGATGAGGCGCTCACATTCCAACTGGCTGCCGTCCGCGAGCCGGACGCCGCGGACGCGGGTGGCCTCGATTTCGAGATCGACGACTTTGGAGCCGAACCGGATCTCCCCTCCCCGATCAAGGATCTCGGCTCGAATCCTGCGGAGCACTCCGATGAGCCGGTCGGTGCCGACGTGGGGGCGTCCCTTGACGAGGATGTCCTCGGGCGCCCCGAACCTGACGAGCTCGCGCAGAAGCCAGGGGATGCGGTTCTCAGGGTCGCGAATCTGGGTGTAGAGCTTGCCGTCGGAAAAGGTTCCGGCTCCGCCTTCACCATACTGGACGTTCGACTCGGGATCGAAAGGGAGACCTCGGCGCCAGAAGCCGGTGACGTCCCGGGCTCGGTCACCGGCCGCCTTGCCCCGCTCGAGGAGGACCGGTCTTTGTCCTGCACGCGCGAGGAGGAGTCCGGCAAAGAGGCCGCAGGGCCCCGTTCCCACGATGATCGGACGCGACGCGCCCCCGCCGGATTCCAAGACGGGCACCTCGGGCTTCCAAGAGACAGCAGGGCGTTTCGTGACCTGTCCGCCGCGGCCGACTCGTTCGAGCACGGCCTCCTCATCGCCCTCGATCTCGACGTCGAAGATGCACTTGAAAGCAATGTCGCGGCGCGCGTCGATGGCGCGCTTGACCAGTTCGGCGCGGGCGATGCGGGCCCCCTTGAGGACGCGGCGGATGCGCTTGATTTCATCTCCCTCGACATAGTCGATGGGGAGCGAGATGGCGGAGACGCGGAGCATGGCTTGTTATCCTCCCGCCACCATCCGCAGGATCTCAATGCGGTCGCCTTCAACGACCGTGCTTTGATCGAGATCGCGGGCAAGCAGGGCCTCGCCATTTTTCTCGACGAGGACGGGGCGACCCTCGAGCCCAAGCTGGCGGAGCAGCTCGGAGATGGGCAATGCGGCTTCCTCGCCCTCGCCCCCGCCCTGGTCGGAGTCGATCACTCGCTCCTCGCCGTTGACGATGAGTTTCATGAGACGTCGGACAGGATGGCGGGCGCGGGCGAAACTTCGAGAATGGAGGCGTCCCAGTCCTTCCAGACAGGGTCGTAGCCCTGTTGCCGGAGCATTTTCGCGACCTCTTCGGGGCTGCGCTTGTCGGCGATTCCAAACTGCTCTTCGGCTCCGTCGCTTTCCTCTTGAGCGGTTTTCCCGAGCTCCTTCCGGCGGCCTTTTACAGTGAGGTGAAGATCGTCCTCACCCTGGTTGGTGTAGCCCCCGGGTTCGGTGCGGCTCCCGGCGCTCATGTGGGTCACACCGAGCGGCACGAGCTGGTCTCGGAGGGCGGCGGGCTCGCGCGTGCTGCTGATGATGCCGACTTCGGGGAAAAGAATGCGGAAGGCGCAGATGAGCTGTACAAGGTCTCGGTCGCTGAGAACCGTGCGCGGCTGAAACTCACCCGCCGCCGGACGAAGCCTGGGAAAGGCCACCGTGAAGGAGGCTTTCCAGCAATGCTTCTGCAGGTACTCGAGATGCGCAGCGAGTCCGAGTGCTTCGGTGCGCCAGTCGGCGAGCCCGAAAAGTGCGCCGACACCGATGCGACGGAACCCGCCGTCGTGACCGCGTTCAGGGCAGTCGAGACGCCAGTCGAAGTCCTTCTTCGGGCCGGCCGTATGGTATTCGGCGTAGGCAGCCCGGTCGTAGGTCTCCTGATACACGACCAGCGACTCCGCGCCTGCATCAACCATGCGACGGTACTCAGGGGTCTCCATCGGGCCCACCTCGATCCCGAGGGAAGGCACCGTTGCGGCCAGTCGGCGCAGACATTCCTCGAGGTAGCCGTCGGTGACAAATTTGGGGTGCTCTCCGGCGACGAGAAGAAGGGTGCGGAATCCCTGATCGAGCAGGTGCCTGCTTTCCTTCACGACCTGGTCGGGCGTGAGCGTGAGCCGGAGGATCGGGTTGTCTCGGGAGAAACCGCAGTACGCGCAGTTGTTGATGCACTCGTTGCTGAGGTAGACGGGGGCGAACAGTCGCATGGTGCGACCGAACTTCCGAAGGGAGATCTCGTGCGCCTGCAGAGCGAGCGACTCGAGCGCAGCACCGTTTCCGGAATCAGCGGTTAGCAGCCGTTCCATCCGCCGCAACAGCGGGGACGGCGAAGCCAGCGCCTGATCGAACTGCTCGGAGAAACCCATGCCCACAAGATCGGACCACCTCGGGTCCTTTGCAAACGAGGAGGTGAAATGGCAGGGACCTCGGGCGCGGACCGAATCAGAGCTCTACTGCCCGCGATAGGTCACCCGGGGAATCGTGTAGACTTCCCCAGTGGCCACTTTCTCGATGACGACCTGGTTCGGGCGCACGCCGACGATCCGGTAGGGCTCGGTGCCGTTGTCGGCGGCAAACTCGTCGCCCTCACGGGCATCGTAAAAGACCTCGTTCTCACCGTCTCCTTCAAACCGAATCACGGCATAGGTGCTGGAAGACATCGCCGGGGTATCGCGGAGAATCATGTGACGCTCGCCGTTGGAACGATCCTCGACGATCATGCGCGAAACGTTGACCGGCTCCCCCTTGCCCTGCTTGCTGTGACCGATGCGGCGCTCGACGCTCACGACTTCAAGCGGGGTATGCGGAATGGGACTGCCCGCTTCGACGACGAAGGGAGTGCGGTCACCGAACAGCATCCGGATCTCGGCCTGCTGACCCTGAACGTCGTTGAGCATCACTGGCAACATGCTTTCGCGATAGTCGAGCATCTGAACGTGGTTCTGCATGGTGCGCTCGGGAGTCACCGCGAGAGAGGGGGCGAGCACCCTGCCTTGAATCCGGACGGGAAGTTTGGAGCGGGTCTGTGCGACGGGCGTGCCGGCCGCGGCAGCTCCATTGGGCTCGAAAGGAACAGAAGGCACCACGGTCGGTGCGTTTCCGGAGCCGGTGATCGAAGTCGGGACAGGGCCACCCACGCGAAGCGGAGCCGTGTTTACCGATGCCGCGGGAGCAGATTGCGGTGCGTTCCCGTTCGTCCGACGAGCGGCCTGACGACGAGCCGACGCCGTCGACGCCGTCGATGCCGCCGATGCCTTCACGGGCTCGGGAGCCGGGCGAGACGAGGCACTGGAGGGCTGCGGGTTCCTTTGCGCCGGAGCAGTGATCCTTTCTGGGCTGGCCGCGAGTTCCTGCGCAGAGTGTGCCGCGATGGTCGGGCCCAGCGGACCTGTCGTCGCCCGGGGGTCACTGGGATCGGCGGGATACACGCCTTCGACGGCCTGCATCGGATCATGCCCTTCCGCCTCGGCAAGGACTGCGTAGGCGTCCTCGACGTCGAGCGCGGGATGGGGCGATCCTGGTTCCGGCGGAGCATTGAGAAGATCTGAGACGGTCTGATGACCGGCAATCGCCGCAATGTCAGCGGCCGTACGATTTTCATTGTCCAGCGCCACGGGGTTGGCTCCGCGGGCGAGAAGCAGCTGAACGACGTCCATTTTGCCATTGGAAGCCGCGTACATCAGAGCTGTCTTGCCTTCCCCACTCCGGGTGTAGAGACTCGCGCCCTCGTTGAGCAGGACGTCGACGACCTTGGTGTCGCCCTTGACCGAAGCAAGATGGAGCGCCCGGTCGAGGTGCGCGCCCGACACGGGAGCGAGCAATTCGACGATGGCGGGGTATCCCTCATAAGAGGCAGCCGCGATCGGGGTCCAGGCGGAATCGTCCTCGGCCTTGGGGTCGGCACCACCAGCGAGCAGAGCTTGAACGGCCTCCACGCTGCCGGACCTGGCTGCGAGGAGCAAAGGGCCTGCTCCCCCTTCACCACGCTGAAGGACCTCTGCGCCTTCCTCGACGAGATGCTGGACCGTCGATCCGCGTCCCGCCTCGGAAGCGACGAGCAGGGCCGTGCGCCCTTGGGCATCACTGACTCCCAGCGCCATTCCAGCATTGCGGAAAAGCTTCACAGCCTCCAGATCTCCACGAGCTGCCGCCTTGACGTAGTCACCGACGGTGAACTCATAGTCCTTCTCCTGAAGGACCTGAAGAGACGTCTTCTGCGGATCCCCGCAGGAAGAGAGAAGGAGAGCTCCAAGAGCGAAGGGGAGAAAGAGTCGCTTCATAACGAGAATTACAACCGCCAGTCTAGGGCGTAACTGATCAAGGTCAAATTAAAATCAGGTTGTCTAAACTATCACCACTCCTTGATAGAACTGTTGAAAGACTTTTGCGCGAAGGCAGGTTTTCTCGGGGATCTTCCTTACTCTCATGAAATCAATGCGCACGATCTTCTCCGCCTCGGTTGGATTCTACGGACTCCTCACCGCAGGCCTTGTTCATGCCGAGAAGACGGCTCCCGTTGATCCAGCCGTCTCCGCCGCCAGGATTGACCAGTTCATCAAGGACGGTCACCGCGAGCAGGGCATCATTGCCAACCCCGGGATCACTGACGACCAGTTCGTCCGCCGCGCCTATCTCGACATGGCCGGCCGGATTCCGACCCTGGGTGAACTCGAGGCCTTCGGCGCCTCATCCGACACCGACAAACGCGAGACCCTGATTGATCAGCTCCTTCAATCAGAGGGCTACGTCAGCCATGCCTACAACTACTGGGCCGACATCCTTCGAATCAACACCCGCCTTGGAAATAGCGGGGCTGACGTCGAGGCCGCCTACAAGCTCTGGGTCAAGGACGCGCTCCGCGACAACAAGCCGTACGATCAGTTCGTCAATGAGATGGTCTCCGCTCAGGGACTGATCTGGGAGAATGGCGCGGTCGGATACTACCAGCGCGACCGAGGCATGCCTCTCGACAACATGTCGAACACGGTGCGCATCTTTCTGGGCACCCGTCTCGAGTGCGCTCAGTGCCACAACCACCCTTTCGACAAGTGGACCCAGATGGACTACTTCAAGATGGCGGCCTTCAGCTACAACGTCGATGCGCGCGGCTACAGCGGACCGAACAAGAAGCTCGCGGGCGAATGGCAGCGCGGTGCCGCCAAGGAAGCTTACGAGCAGGCATCCAGGAACAAGGACTTCCCCTACCTGAACTCGGAGAGAAACTACAAGCGCGAAGTCGCCCACAAGAACTTCGAGGCCAAGCTTGAGAAGCTGGGCATGAACAGGAGGCAGTTCGAGCAGACCTGGAAGAAGTCCATGGCTGCCTACAAGAAGACCTACGATGAGACGAAGCTGGTCGGTCGGGTCATGAACGACCTTTACAACCCGATTCAATACGCGGCCGTTGGCACCAACACGCGCACGCTTCAGCTGCCCCACGACTACCAGTACGACGACGCCAGACCCAAGGGCAACGTCGCTGCCGGAAGCATGTTCGGAGAGGAACTCGAGTTCGAGGAAAAGGCGGACTCCAACGAAAAGCTCGTCGCTTACGCCGATTGGATGACCTCCGAGGAGAACCCCACCTTCACCCGAGTCATCGCCAACCGACTGTGGAAACGCGCCTTCGGTGTGGGCGTCTTCGAGCCGACCGACGAGATCACCGATCACACACAGGTCTCCAATCCAGCCCTCATGGCCTACCTCGAAACCCTCATGAAGGATCTCGACTACGACATGAAAGCCTTCCTTGCCGTACTCTACCAGACCGACCTCTACCAGTCAGCCGCGCACAAGGAGGAGATCGCACTCGGCATGCCCTTCTACTTCCCCGGGCCTGCGATGCGACGGATGACCGCCGAGCAGATCTGGGACTCCGTCGTCTCTCTGGCGATCGATGATTCGGACCACTACCTCCCCGGCATCGCCAGCGGCTTGGCCCTGGTCGAGAAGAGCCGACAGATCTACCACAGTCTTGAGGTCGAGCCTACCAAGGATGAGTACATGGAGATGCTCAAGGATCTCACTGCCGAGGCACGCGTGGCGTACCTCGAGCAGGACAAGCTCCGCAAGGCGATCTACGCCGCCAGTGAGCGTGGCGACAATGCCGAGAGATCCAGGCTGTCGAAGAAACTGGGCGCTGTCCGCAGTGCCCAGCGCAAGGCCATGTACGAACGCGCCTACATCTCGGTGGAAAAGAAAATCGACGGCGAAAACCTGCTCTCGGACGTCGGCATGATGGCGATGTCCGAGATGGACGGTGACGCCATGATGTCAGGAGAAGCCGTTCCCGTGATCACCAAGCTTCCCAAGCCCGAGTACCCAGCGATGCCCGAAGGCCTCGACAGAAAACAGGAGAAAGCCTGGAAGTCACAGATGAGCAGCTACTCCAAGGGCTGGAACAACCACACCCGCGGCCTCGCCCGGGCCTCCGAGCTTCCCTCCCCCGCCCCACGCGGACACTTCCTCCGCGAGTTCGGTCAGTCCGACCGGGAGACCATCGAGAACTCCCAGCAGTCGGCTTCGGTCCCACAGGCGCTCAGCCTGCTCAACGGCTCGACCTCCGAACTGCTGCTCCACCCCTTCTCTGTTCTTGGTCGCGGCCTGGCCGAAGCCCAGACCCCGACGGAAGAAATCACCCTCCTCTACAAGGCCATGCTCAGCCGTGAGCCGCGTTCGCAGGAACTCGAGATCCTTCTCGGCGAATATGAGGCCGATCCGAAACAGGCTCGTCAAAGCGTCCTCTGGGCCCTGCTCAACACACAGCAGTTCCTGTTTGTCGACTAAGCAGAATATCCCTCTCTTTTTCCCGACCCCAAACACACACAAGCCATGAATCATCCATTCGGAGCCGACCCTGAACGTCGGCAATTCCTCAGCACCGCTGCCAAGACCTTCCTAGGTGTCGGCCTGATGCCTGTCTTCGCTGGCAAGAACGCTCACGGAGCGCTCGGCCCCGATCTCGGACTGCCCGGCAAGACAGCCCCCGCCAACCACGTCATCTATCTCTACATGAGCGGCGGCATGTCGCACATGGACACCTTCGATCCGAAGCCGGGACATGACAACCAGGGGCCGACTAAGACGATCAATACCAAGGTCGATGGCATGCGTCTCACCGAAAACCTCCCCGGGCTCGCCAATCACGCCGACAAGCTGGCGGTCATCAACGGCATGACTTCCACCGCCGGTGCGCACGCTCAGGGCAACTACCTGATGCACACCAGCTACGAGGCTCGTGCCACCATCCGTCACCCGGGCGTCGGCGCGTGGCTGCAAAAGTACCGAGGTCGTCTCAACGACAATCTCCCGGGCAGTGTCTACGTCGGCGGCAACAGCCGCATCAATGGCGGTGCCGGCTTCTTTGAGAGCGGACTCGAGCCGCTTGCCGTGAGCGACCCCAAGGCCGGCCTCAAGAACTCCAAGCGACGCAACGTCAGCGAAGAGACCTTTGATCACCGCCTCGACCTCGCCCGCAAGCTCGACGGCGAGTTCCACCAGACCTACGACCTCAAGGCCGTGCGCGGCTACACCTCGATGTACGACGACGCCGTCCGCATTATGAAGAGCCGCGACCTCGCTGCCTTCGACCTCAGCAAGGAAGACCAAAAGACCCGCTCCGCCTACGGCGAAAATTCGTTCGGACAGGGCTGCCTGCTCGCCCGACGCCTCGTCGAGCACAAGGTGCGCGCCGTTGAAGTCACCCTCGGTGGCTGGGACACCCACAACAATAACTTCGTGGCAGTCCCCGAAAAGGCAGCGGTCCTCGATCAGGCGCTCTCCACTCTGCTCGGCGACCTCGAGCAGCGCGGACTCCTCGACGACACCATCGTGGTGCTCGCCACCGAGTTCGGACGCACCCCGCGGATCAACCAGAACGCCGGGCGGGATCACTACCCCAAGGCCTTCTCCACCATGCTCGCCGGAGGCGGCGTCAAGGGAGGTCAGGTCTGGGGCAAGACGTCGGAAGGCGGCGAAGAAGTGATCGAGAACGCCGTGAAAATCCCCGATCTCAACGCAACCATCGCCTACGCGCTGGGCCTTCCCCTCGACCAGGTGGTCTTCTCTCCAAGCAAGCGACCCTTCACGGTATCGCACAAGGGCGTCCCCGTCCTCGACCTGCTCAGCTAGATTTCAAACGGTCGCCGCTAGCGGCGACCTCGTTTGTGTGTGTAGATCCCCGCCCCTCAAGGGCGGGGATCTTTGCGTTCCATCAAGTCTCTGTGACCGGGTAGACTATCTCGAGTTCCACCTCTCGGTGGCAGGAACTCCCCACGTCGAACGAGGGTGGCCCTCAACCAAGCGCCATTCTGGCTAGAACCGCTTCAACGCATCAAGGTAGTCGTCCCCTCCGCCGGTCCCCTCGATACCGCTGGATTGGTTTTCCCTCATCTTCTCGACGAAACTCGCAACCGCGAACTGGATCGCTTTCAGGCACCGAGAGACAACCTTCAGGAAGAAATCTACGTCATCGCAAAACCGCTCGACCGTCGCCCAGTGTCGTTGCCGACGGGGAAGACCTTCGCTCCCTCGATCTTTGCGGTGACCTCCGACGACGCGCGCTCGACGAGGGTCCGCTCGTCGGCTGATTCAATCGGCCAGAAGTTCGGGAAAAAAATCCGCTAGAAGGTGATGTCGATCTCCGGCCGATGCTCGACGCAATCGGTGCGGTCCTCGATCTGGAAAATCAGGTCACCATCGCCGTCGATGCGAGGATCATCACCCCGCTCTTCGAGCCACGTTTAAATCGCGTTCTTCGTCATGTCTTCGATCCTGGTCGACGAGACTTAGCCGCCGGGAAGAATGGGCACGAAATCACTGAGGATTCCGCCCACGCCCTTCGCCGCTTCCTTGGCAGCGCCCGCCCCGCTCTCAATCACTGACCCGGCCGCTTCCGAAACGTCTGATCCTCCGCCCGCGCCGAGCATTCGACTTCCTGCATCATCCAGCACGGAGGTGCCCTTGCCTGCCACATGTGCCGCAGAGTCGATGGCGGCTCCTGCAGTGTCCTCGACGACCGCTTCGACGGCACCCTGCTTGAGGCGGAGGCTGAGGTCCTCGCGAGGAGTTGCCAAGGGACCCGTGAGACGAACCGTCGTCCACACGAAACCGCCCCGCTCTTCGGTGAAGACCTTCCGTTCGGCCCCGGGGATCCAGCGGAGCGCACCCCGAGCCACTCCCACCTGAAAGGTGCCGTCAATCTGACCGCCCTCGATATCGGCATCGCCGGTCATGCGCAACAGACTGTCCTCCTGCAGATCAAGATTCCGAAGCTCCAGCTTCTCGCCCCTGCGGGTGAAATTTCCTTCCACCTTGGAAAAGTCGAGTTCGAGGAAGCGGTCGTCGCGCGTGTGATCTGCCAGCGTGCGAAGCACGGGGAGATCCTTCACCTGCGCTCCGGCGACCGAGAATTCTCCGGAGTGACGCGGTCTGGCTCCCTGCGCAAAGACTGCCTCACTTTCGATTTCGGCCTCCGCGAGCCCCTTGACCCGACCTTTCCAGCTCTCGCTGACCAAGCGATCGACATCAAGGTCCGTGACCGAGATCGTGGTCTCGTACCGCCCCTTGGTCCCCTTGGTCCCTTGGTTCCCCCTGGCCTTGGACCCGAAGAGGATCTCCCCATCTCCCTCGACGAGCGAGTCTCCTCCCCCGGTCAGCTCAGCATGCTGAATATAGAGCCCGTCGCGCCGAACCCGCAGCTTCAAGTAGGTGATCTCCATGGGAGGCAGTCCGGTGAGATGAAGCGTACCCCCGGTACCTTCCAGGTCGACCGCGCCCGCCTCCAGCATGGGGATCAGAATGGCCTTGGTTTCGACGATGCGAACCTTCGTCCCCTTGCGGTCGTAGTCGAAGTTCAGCGACTCGATACGAGCTTCGTCGAACTCGAACTTCTGCGGCGAAAAGCGAGCGGCCAGGCCGGTGGGAGCGGGCGCCGGAGGAGGAGCGGTGCCACCCCTCGCGTCGCTGATGCGCAGCTCGGCCCGGTCGGCCTGGAGAGCCGGCAGGCCAAGCACGCGGTCACGGATCGAGCCGAGATCGATCTGAGCACGGATCGATTCGAGGTCAAGGGTCGAGAAGAACGCGCCCTCGCTCCCCACGGCGGAAAAGCTCTTGAAGAAGACGGTTTCACCCGCCCACTCCGGCCTGGCGAGCTCCGGCTCCGCCTTGAGCACTCGGCCCAACTTCAGGCTGATCTTCTCGGCGAGTTCCGGACTGCGCAGGTAGGATTGAAGCCAGCTCTTGGCGGCGAAGACCGCGAGGAGCCCGCCGATGACGAGAAACGCCACGAATCCGAGAACAAGCCGCCCCCAGGGAAAACCGCTGCGCTTTGTCTTGCTCGAAGCCCTTCGCTTTGTTCTGCTCATGTTTCTCGTTCAGGGAATCGCGTGTAGCCTCTTCTCTCAACGACCTCTTGGCAATGAGCGAATCCACGTCCGACAAGCCCCGAACCCCCATCCTCGAACTCGATGAGATCGGCTTCGCCATCGATGGTGCCGACGGCGACGAGGTCCATCTGCTCGACGAAATCTCGCTGTCGGTCGACCGCGGCCACTTCATGGCGATCGTCGGCCCCTCCGGCTGCGGCAAGACGACGCTCCTCAAGACGATCGCGGGGATCACCGAAAACACCGAGGGACGCACCCTCTGGAAAGGCCGCGACCTCGAGGACGACGACTTCTACCCCAGCGAGGTCTCCTACGTCCCTCAGTTCAGCATCGCCTACGATGAGATGACCGTCGGCGAGAGCGTCGAGTGCGCCGCGCGCCTTCAAGTGCAAGGAACGCTGGACGAGCTCGACGACATCATCGACGAGGCGCTGGAGCGGACCGGTCTCACCGAGATCGAGGACCGTTTCGTCAAGGTGCTCTCGGGCGGCCAGCGCCGGCGCCTCGGGCTGGCCATGGAGCTAGTCGCCGACCCCGATCTGCTGCTCTGCGACGAGGTCACTTCCGGCCTCGACCCGAAGTCGGAAAATGAAATCGTCCGCCTTCTCCACGAACTCTCACGCAGCGGAAAAGGTCGCGTGGTGGCAAGCGTCACGCACAGCCTCAGCAATCTTGAACTCTACGATTCGGTCCTCGTGCTGTTCGCCGGACGGGTCGTCTTTCATGGACCGCCCCGGGCGCTCTGTCACTACTTCAGCGTCGACAGCGTGGAGGACGTCTATCCGCGCCTCGCGAAAAGGAAGCCGGACGACTGGCACGAATCCTGGGGCCGCCATCGCAGGGACTACTACGGCAAGCTCGGCGTGAACAAGATGGTCGTACCGCGCGACGGAACTTCCGCCGATCGCGATCTTGATCTCGAGGAGGCCGAGGCGCGAGGCTGGGACTACATCGACCGGGAATGGAAGGAACCTACCGAGATCGCCGAGGTGCCCGGCTTCTTCACGCAGCTGAGCGTGCTCTTTGCAAGACGATGGAAACGCTTCTTTCGCGACCGGACCCAGCTCTTTCTCCACGTCGCCCTCCTCGTCGGCTTCCCCATCCTCGTCGTGCTTTTCGCTCCCAACGGGATCGGCAACGTCGAGCGCCTCCCCGACAGCATCAGCGAAAACATGAGGGAGGAGGCTGAGACCCAGATGAGGTTCCTCTCGCACAAGCTCAAGATCGGCAAACTCGTCTCGGGCATCGTCATGTTCCAGGTCGTCCTTTTGACCCTGATGGGCGCCAACAACTCCGCCCGCGAGATCGCCGGAGAACGCGCCATCTTCGAGAAGGAAAAATTCGCGGGGCTACGACCTTCGGCCTACCTCGTGAGCAAGATCCTCTTTCTCTCCGTGCTGGTCGCGGCGCAGGCCCTGTGGATGGGGATCTTCGTCGACGTCTTTGCGGGCCTGCCAGGACCGCCGATGGTTCGATACTCGCTCCTCCTTCTCGTCTGTGGAGCCATGACGTCGATCTGTCTCGGGATCTCCGCGCTGATGAAATCGGCCGATCAGGCGAACCTGCTGTCCATCTACCTGGTTGGATTTCAGCTGCCGCTTTCCGGCGCGATCCTCGGGCTGCCCAAGGTGATCGAACCCTTCCTGCAGCCCTTCATCTCCGCCTTCTGGGGATGGGCGGGCAACCTGTCCTCGATGAAGTCGGAAAAGGTCTACGATGCTGTGAAAGAAGTCAGTGAAACCGACCTCGAACCGATGCGCGCGAGCCTCTGCCTGCTCGCCCTCGGCGCACACCTCGCGCTCGGGATTCTCATGTGCGTGGTCGGACTTGCGAAAAATCGCTGGGAGCATTGACTGACTTGCAATGGCGGTCATGTCGGGGAATTTTGCACTCCCACTAGCATCGTCATGCGCCCTCCCAAACCCCTCTTCCCGCTCTTCTTCATCCTTCTCGGCTCGATCCTCCCAGCGGAGAGTCGCGCCCAGGTCCGTTCCATCGACGGCTTCGGCAATCACCTCGCCAACCCCGCCGCCGGGACGGCCGGCACCCCCTACCTGCGCTGTGGCCCGACTTCCTACGGGGACGGGATTTCATCCCTCGTGGCTGGCCCCAATCCAAGGGACGTCAGCAACGCCGTCCATGCTCAGCCCAGCAGTTCGATGCTCGACTCCCAGAGGAGCGACTACGTCTGGATCTGGGGACAGTTCCTTGATCATGACCTTGGTCTTGCCCAAGCGGGATCCGTGGCTGCCCCGATCGCGATCACGGCACCAGGCGACCCCCTTTCTCCGGGACCGATCCCTTTCACACGGAACACCTTTGCCCCCGGCACCGGAACCGGCGGCACTCCGGCCCAGCAGATCAACGAGGTCACCGCCTTCCTTGACGGATCCGTGATCTACGGGTCCGACGCTGTGCGTGCAACCGCGCTCCGCACGGGTTCGAGCGGGCTGCTCACCACCAGTGCAGGAGGACTCCCCATGTTCAACACGACAGGTCTGGCCAACGATAATCCCACGCCAGCCCCCGCGACCTCGATGTTCTTCTCCGGGGACGTCCGCACGAACGAAAACGTCGCGCTCACAGCCATGCACACGGTCTGGATTCGCGAGCACAATCGAATCGCCAACGACCTTGCCGTCACCAATCCTGGCTGGGGCGATCAGCAGATCTTCGATCAGGCGCGGTCGATCGTCGTCGGGGAGATGCAGGCCGTGACCTACCAGGAGTACCTCCCCGCTCTCATGGGCGATCTGGCTCCTGATCTCGGATCGCTCGCCTACGACCCCACCATCACGCCGGGCCTCGCCAACGAGTTCGCAACGGCAGCCTTTCGGCTGGGGCACACCCAGGTCTCGCCCCAACTGAAGCGAGTCGACAACGCAGGAAGTTCACTTGGCGACCTCAGCCTCGCCGACGCCTTCTTCAGGCCCGACCACTACAGTACGGCCAACCCCTTCAGCACCGGGTCCGCCGTGGAAATCGACTACCTCCTGAAGGGGGCCTCGGTACAGCACCAGCAGGCGACCGATGCCTTCATCGTCGACGAACTCCGCAACATGCTGTTCGGGCCTCCCGGGGCCGGCGGCATGGACCTCGCCGCCCTCAATATCCAGCGTGGCCGGGACCACGGTCTGATGAGCTACAACGACGCCCGGACGCTCTTCGGACTCACCCCGGCCTCGGTCTGGGCCGACGTCACCAGTGATCTCGGGTTGCAGGCAAGTCTCGGAAGCGTCTACGGCAGCCCCGCAGATCTTGAGTTGTGGACCGGACTGCTCGCCGAGGACCCTCTTTTTTCCTTGGGCGCCGTCGGCGGAGAAACCCTCAACCTGCTCCTGAACAAGCAGTTCTCGAATCTGGTCGAGAGCGATCGGTTCTTCTTCCTCTGGGACCCTGCTCTCGATCCCTCCACGCGCGAGGAAATTCTCTCCACCCGACTCAGCGACATCGTGCTGCGCAACACCGACATCGACGCGCTCCCCACGAATCTCTTCCTCATCCCTGAACCCAGCCGTTCACTCCTGCTGGCTTTCGGACTGGCCCTTGCTCTGCTGCGCCGGTCACGCTAACCCTTGTGGTTCCATTCCACCTGGGCGATCAATACGGCGAGGAATTCTTGTGCCGCCAGTGCGGTTTGATCGCCTTGAAATCCGGCTACTCGTCCTCGTCGAGGCCCATCTCCTCGCGTAAGCGGGCGATTTCCCGGCGATGACGTTCCAGCCCTCGCAGAACTTCGAGCAGAGCGACCCCGAAGGTGGCGCACACCAGCAAGAGCGTCACCATCCAGAAGACGAGAAAGCGCAGGAGCGAATCCTCGATCCAGCCCGAAAGCGGCCCAGCCCCGAGAAACAGAAGCAGGGCACTCGCCACGAGAAGCACCCCCATCCAGGTCCGGCGGGCGGACGAGGAAGCGAGAATGCCCCGCGCAAGAACGAAGGGCAGTTTTTGGGACGTCCGAGGATCGAGCATCTGCGCAAGGCTAGCGACTTGCGCCGTAAAGGCCAACAAGGGAAAACAGCTCGATCCGAACGCGCTGCGCTACTCGCTGCCGATCCCGAGGCCTACCTTCGCGAGTCGCTCGCAGCCTTGGATGTCGAGCTTGCCAGAGGCGAGGATCGGGATCTCCTCGACGGGGATGATCTGCTTGGGCACCCAGAGAGACGGCATGCCGAGATCAAGGAGGGTGTAGCGTAGGTCGATGAGTTCCTGGTTCAGGGTCTCGGTGGCGACCGTGGAAATCAGGTAGAGCAGCTCACCCTTGGATTCATCGGGCAGTCCGACCACGGCCACCTTGCGCTCGTCATCGGAATCGATCCCCATCGCCTTGGTGATGTAGTCCTCCACGGTTTCGTGAGGCACCATCTCTCCGGCAATTTTAGAAAAGCGCGACAGCCGTCCCTCGATGTGAAGAATACCGTCCTCGTCGATGCGGCCCATGTCACCAGTGGCGAACCACCCATCCTCAAGGACTTCTTTGGTACGCTTGCGGTCGTTCAAGTAGCCGGTGAAGACGTTGGCACCGCGCAGGGAGATGACACCCGCCTCGTTCAGAGGCTGGTTCTCGCCCGTTTCCGCGTTTCGGATTCGAACGCTCATCCCGGTGACGAAGTGTCCGACCGCGCCGGGTCGATAGGAGGGGATGACTGGGATGTCGTCGGGGTCTGTGGAACTCGGGACGACGTCAGGGACGTTGAAGTTGGACACCGGCGAGGTTTCGGTCAGGCCGTAGCCCTCCATGATCTGCTTGTTGAACTTCTTCTCGAAGGCTTCGGCGAGCCGGGTCGGAAGTTTTTCAGCGCCCGCGACGACGTACTTCAAGGGCGCGAGCTGCTCGGCCTTCACGCGACGCAGGTAGCCCCGCAGGAAGGTGGCGGTGCCGAGAAGGAGACTGGCACGATGCGTCTCGATGAGTTCGGCGATCTTAGGAGGCTCGAGCGGGCTGGGATAGGTCACCAGCGAGAGCCCTTCGATCATCGGATACCAGAGCGTGACGGTACAGCCGAAGCTGTGGAACAGCGGGAGACAGCCGACGACCTTGTCGTCGGCATCCATGTCGAGCCGGGTCGAGAACTGGACGACGTTGGCCACGAAGTTGCGGTGCGTGAGAACGACGCCCTTGGGTTCGCCGGAACTGCCAGAGGTGAAGAGCAGCGAAGCCTCGCGTTCGCCCCCTTTGCTGGGGAGCCCGATTTTTCGGGCGAGCATCGAGGCCGGGAGAATCTTGCTGAGGATTGCCCACTTGATGCATTGGACCTTGAGCTTGGGCAGGAGACGCTCGAGGAGAATCAGTTCACGGTTGGGTGGCCACGGGAAGGTGGACTGCTTGCGGACAAAGGGATCGGCGGTGATGTAGCGGTCCATGTCCGACCGGCTGATGGCGGACTCGATGGCGTCCCGACCCGCCGTGAAGTTGAGGTTCACTGGGGTCTTGCCGGCCAGCACCACCGCGAGATTCGCGATGAGCCCGCCTTTGCCGGGAGGCAGCACGATGCCAACCCGATCCTTTTTCGTGTCTTTCCGGATGAAGTCCGCCAGCGCGAGCCCGGCTGCGAGGACCTTGTCATAGCCGAGCTCTGAACCATCCAGTCCGTCGATGATCCGCGCGTTCGCGCCGACCCGCTTGAGGCCGCGGATGAGAAGTCGGCCGAGATTGACGTCGAGAATCGAGCGCCGCGAGAAGGTCTCTTCGGAGCCATCGAAAAAGGCTGCCTGCACTCTCGGTAGCGTGGCTTCTCCTGCGGGAATGAGATCGCCGAAACGGGCTCCAATCGCGGCCTCGCCGATATCCTTCTCGACGGCGAGACGACCCGCCCCCATGGAGTTCGCGTAGAGTGGAAGGAGAGGGACCTCCATCGCCGCGAGCGCATGGATCTGGACCGCTGGCACCTTGGAAACCGCTCCGGAGAGACCAAGAGCTGGTTCGGGAACAAAGAGAACGGTCTTCCCTTCGGCGACGGCCGCCTTCACCAGCTTGGCCGTTGCTGCCGACGCCGGATCTTCGCGGATGAACGGAATCGCTTCCCCCGCCATGACCAGTTCGGCGATCAAGGGGTCGAAGGCGGCGCCGTCGGGGACAAGATAGACGAGGCTGCGCCCCTGAAGGAGGGCACGGATCTGCTGCAGAAGCTCGAAGTCGATCCAGGAAGGCAGGAGAAGCACGGGCTCCTCGGGCACGCGCGCGGCACCGAGAAATTCCACTTGGCCGAGACGGACTGGCTGGACGGGGTCAGACATGATGGGAGAGAAAGGTTCGGTAGCTCCGAGACAGGAAGTTGTAGCATCAACCAAGTCGGAATCGCCATCGAAAATGCGGGATCCAAGAACGACTGAGTCGATGACTGTTTAACGATAGAGAAGGAAGGACGACCGCCTCTTTCGAAACACGGCGAGATCCTTCTCCCAGGTCTTCCTGATCTGCGGAATCGGTTTTCCATCTCGCACCATTTCGTAGGTGGGCCCGTGGGCGAGGAGCTTGGCGAAAGGGGCAAATTGGAAGGTCGTCGGGTAGAGCCGCCGGAGTTCAGCGGCAAGAATCAGGCCCAGATCGACGGAGGGAAGCGCTTCGCGATCCTTGAGATGGATGCGTACCCCGCCGCAGCGAAGGCCGGCGTGGACGCTCGAGGAAGGCGTGAACGACACGGGGTCAAACTGAACGCCGGGAATCTCGGTCGCGTTCATGGCGGCGGCAAACGCCTGAGAGTCGATGAAGGGAGCGCCGACAAGCTCGAAAGGACGGTCGGTCCCCCGCCCGACCGAGACGTTGGTGAATTCGATGAGCGCCACCCCCGGATAGAGAATCGCTTCGGTCAGGCTTCTCATGTTGGGTGATGGGTTCACCCAGGGAAGACCGGCTTGGTCGAAGTACATGCGGCGCTTCCAGCCCTCGACGGGCACAATCTTGAGGTCGATCTTCATTTTTCGTTCCGCGGCGAACATCCGCGCCAGTTCGCCCACCGTCATTCCGTGGCGGATCGGAATCGGGTGGCAGGCGGTGAAGCTCCTTTCTCCCTCCGCGACGGGACCATCGATGGCGAGTCCATTGATGGGATTGAGTCGGTCGAGCACGAGGAACGAGACCCCGGCCTCAGCCGCTGCTTCCATGCAGAGGCCCATCGTCGAGATGTAGGTGTAGAAGCGGGCGCCGATGTCCTGGATGTCGAAGACGAGGATATCGAGACCGGCGAGCTGCTCGGTGGTCGGCTTCCGGGTTTCGTTCTGGTAGAGGCTCACCACTCTAAGCCCGGTCTTCGACTCGACCGCGTCGGGGATGTTGCTCTCGTCGAGCACCCCCTGGATACCATGCTCCGGTGCGAACAGCGCCTTGAGGTCCACCTTCGGGGATCGGTGCAGCAGCTCGATGGTGGAAACGCCGTCCCGGGCACGACCGGTGTGATTGGTGATGAGGCCGACCCGCTTTCCTGCGAGCACCTCGAATTGATCAGCCCGGAGAACGTCGATGCCGTTGTGGACCTCGGCATGAACAGGAGCGCTCGCGAGAAGGAGGAGCAAGTTCAGCCCAAAGGTACAGGCTGCCACCAGACTGCGCGAGATGAGGAGGTTCACGGCTTGGTGGTAATCGGCTCCGGCGTGACGGCAGGCACGACCGGCGGCTCAGGATATTCGTAGGTTTTGCCTTCGTAGTTGCGAATGACCACACGCTTCTCGTCGTGCTCAAGAACGTAGTCTGGATTCACGGGCACCTTGCCGCCGCCACCGGGGGCGTCGATGACGTACTGCGGAATGGCATAGCCGGTGGTATGACCGCGCAGTGATTCCATGATCTCGATACCCGTTCTCACCGGCACCCGAAGATGGGAGGAGCCTTCGATCAGATCACACTGGTAGAGATAATAGGGCCGGACTCGGGCGCGGAGAAGCTTGTGCACCAGCGACTTCATGACGTCCGGCGTGTCGTTCACTCCACGCAGCAGGACGCTCTGGTTGCCCATGACAATGCCATGGTTCGAGGCCATCTCGAGACCAGCGAGCACCTCGGTGGTCAGCTCGCGCGGATGATTCGCGTGGATGCTGATGAACAGCGGGTGATATTTCTGGAGCATCTCGCATAGCTCCTTGGTCATGCGCTGCGGGAGGAAGATGGGAATCCTGGAACCAATGCGCAGGAACTCGATATGCGGAATGGCACGAAGGCGCTTGAGAATTTTCTCCAGCTTTTCATCGGAGAAAAGGAGAGCATCTCCGCCGGACAACAGAACGTCGCGCACCTCGGTGTGCTCTTCGAGGTAGCGGAAGGCGGATTCAAAGTCGGTCTCGAGATCCTGTTCCCCCGCCCCGCTGACCACTCGGCTCCGAGTACAGTAGCGGCAGTAGGCCGCACAGCGATCCGTCACCAGAAAAAGAACCCGATCCGGGTAGCGATGAACAAGCCCGGGCACCGGCATATGAGAATCCTCGCCGCAAGGATCCGCCATTTCGGCCGGGTCCTCCCAGGTCTCCTCGATGCGGGGAACGATCTGACGCCGGATCGGGCATTCGGGATCGTCTTCGTCGATCAGATTAAAAAAGTGCGGGGTAACGGACATCGCCAGCTTGTTCCCCGAGAGAAGAACGCCCGCGCGTTCCTCGTCGGAGAGCACAAGATGCTTCTCAAGGCCCTCTAGCGTGCGGACGCTGTTCTTGAGCTGCCATTTCCAGTCATCCCAATGCTCGACCTCCTCCCCTTCCCAGTAGCCGGGAGCATAGGACTGAAAATCGGGGGCGAGGTCGTGGCGGTCGTATTTCAAGGAACAGAGTGGTCAGGCAGTCAAAGCTAAGGAGGGGCCTCGGGGTGTCAATGGCCACTCCGAATCAAGCGGGCTCCCCTTTTCACTCTAAGCATGGAAATACTGGTATCTTTGCCCATCTTTGCTAATCATGGCTTCGCCCATGTTTTTCGACATCTTGCGTGACATCTCTCGACCCCACTGGATCGAGATTCTTCTGACTCTGAAAGGCAGTCAGGGAATGGCCGTGCGCCAGATCGCCGAGGAACTCGACATGAGCTACATGGGCATCAAGCAGCACTGCAACTCGATGGAAAAGCTGGGCTACGTCGACACTTGGCGTCACCCCCAAGCGACGGGCCGCCCACTCAAGCTCTATCGGCTCACCTCCAAATGCGACCCGCTTTTTCCTGACATCGGGCGGGAGCTGGGGCTCGGCCTACTCGCGTCCCTGCGGGAGACCATGGGACCGAATGCGCCGGAGAAATTTCTGCACTCCTTTTTCGCGCAAAAGGCGGAGTACTATCTCAAGAAGGTCGCCAAGGCGAAATCGACCACCGACCGGGCCGAAAAGCTCGCCAAGCTGCGCACTTCGGAGGGCTACGCCTCACGTTGCGACTACAACACCGAGAACGGGCTTCATCTAGTCGAGTCGCACAGCCTGCTCACCGAGCTCGAGCGAGCCTACCCGTCGGTGGCACGCATGGAAGAGCAGATGATCTCGAAGGCGATGGGTAGCAAGGTCACCCGGCGCATCGAAAAGGCCTCGGGACTGGAGCGGCGGTACTTTGCCATCAAGACGCTGTAGCTGCAGCGGGCCCTACATCTCCATGCCAAAGCGCTTCAGCAGCAGCGTCATGAGATAATACAACCCCATGGTAACGGCCGAGCAAAGGAGCAGGCTCGGCCAAAAGGCTATCCCTTTCTTCAAAAGGGAACCAAAGAGGAGAAACATCGGCAGACTGGGGAGCACGAACCAGAAGACGCCGACCGAGTGCGCGGCGAGCTTTTCCACGCGAGCCTCGGGGGTCGCCTTCATGCCGTAGTAGATCCAGACGAAGGTGATGAGAGAGACAAGGGGCAGAGACGCGATGAGGCTACCGAGAAGCGGCTTGCTCCGGGCGATGACGACTTCGTTGACGACGTAGATAAGTCCCGCAGAGAGGGCGAGTTTGATGAATAGAAGCATGGGCGGAAAGACGGGAGCGAGATCGCACCCTCCTCTGGTCCGCGGACTTCGGCAAGCTTTCGAGGGGGATCGGAGCGAAGGAAGTTGCGAGTGGTGCGGAGACCGCTAAAGAAGGGCCATGGGTAACCGGATCGATCAGGTTTTTGCGCGTCTCAAGGACGAGAACAGGGCCGCGTTCATCCCCTACCTGTCGGCCGGCGACCCCGATCTCGACCAGACCCTCGACATCCTCCACGCGCTTGACCGGGCGGGATCGGACCTCATCGAGATCGGCGTGCCCTTCTCCGACCCCCTCGCCGATGGGCTCGTGAACCAGCAGGCGGCCTGCCGTGCTCTGGAATCGGGAACCACGGTGAAGGGCGTCATGGATCTCATCCGTCGCTACCGGGAAACCTCCGAGACGCCGATTGTCCTCTACACCTACCTGAATCCAGCCGTCACTTACGGCTACGAAAAATTCCACGAGGACATGGCGGCGGCGGGAGCCGACGGCATCCTTCCGCTGGATCTGCCGCCCGACGAGGCGGCCCAGCATCAGGATCTTCTCGCCGCCAAAGGCCTGCATCAGATTCGCCTCGTGGCACCGACCACGCCCCCGGAGCGCCGGATCCAGATTGCCGAGGGCGCCCAGGGCTTCCTCTACTTCGTGAGCCGGGTCGGCGTCACGGGAGCAGCCACCGAATTCGACACCTCCATCTCGCAGGAAATCGAAGAGCTCCGCTCGATGGCGAAGGTTCCCGTTGCGGTCGGCTTTGGGATCGGCACGCCCGAGCAGGCAGCCGCAGTCGCGAAACTCGCCGACGGTGTGGTCGTGGGAAGCGCTCTCGTCAAAGTGATCGCCGAGCACGGGCCGAGCGGCCAGGCAGCTACCAAGGCGGAACAATTCGTGAGGCCAATCGCCGAGGCGGTCCACACTGCGCGGGCCTAATTTTCATTGGCCCTTGGTTCCAACGGCGCTTGGTCAAGGGCCACTCTCGTTCAAAGTGGGGAGTTCCTGCCACCGATAAAGCATATCAAGAGACCCCGATGACCGTGACTGCCTTGAGGTGGAGCGTGACGTCCCGGCGCGCTGGCGTTGCCAGAGGATGAGGGGCGGGCTTCGCCGGCTTCGCCCGCAACTCGCCGGGGACGTCGAGTTCCACCTTCAAGGCAAAACGCTCCAGCCCGAATAGGAATTCGAGACGAAACCATCGATACTCCCCGCTCACCAAGCGCCATGGCCCTTCGTTCAGCCATGAATGGCCTTTTTCCAGGAAGGCGGTTCGAGGAGTTCGCGACCGTGGTAGGGCGTGGGCCTCCGGACCCGCCGAAGGGAGCGCCCAGCGACCGCCTCGCGTCGCCTGCTGCCACAACGGCGGGTCGGGGACGCCCCGCCCTACCCTTTTTCCTTTTTCCTTTTCTCTTGGTCTAGCTCGTCTCCCCGCCTTGTTCCTCGATCAGAGCGCCGAAGGTAAGCCGGTTCCCGTCAGGGTCGGCAATCACGATCTCCCGCATGCCGTAGTCATAGCTCTCCGGCCCGGACTGAAGCTCGACCCCTTTGGCCGACAGCTCGACGGAAAGCAGATCGACCTCACTGCTGAAGACGTAGGCATTGCCCTCGCCGGCCGTCTTGCTGGCAACGGAAGCATCGACGAGGTGCAGACAGAAATCATCTCGGTCGAGAATCATCAAGACGGTCGGTTCCCCGTACTCGAAGGAAACTTCAAGGCCGAGGAGCCCCTCGTAGAAGGACCGTGCCTTTTGCAGGTCGGCGACCGTGAACACGGGAGCCGAGCCTGAAAGAACGGTCTCGAGAGGAGAACTCACACCGAGTGGGGCCGGAAGCCCAGGTCAGAAGACTGGCACTCCCAAGCTAGACGCTGCGAGGGTTACTCGGCAGGCGCAGATGACGCAGATGACGCAGATGACGCAGATGACGCAGATGACGCAGATGACGCGGAAGGTGCGGAGGCCGCAGACTTGACCTGCGTGGCCTTTTTCCCGAGCCGGCTCCGGAGATAATGAAGTTTGGCTCGGCGCACTTTGCCCGGCTGAATCACTTCGACGTGGTCGATCCGGGGGCTGTGTAGCTGGAACACCCGCTCGACCCCTTCGCCGTAGGAAATCTTGCGAACGGTAAAAGAGGCGCCGATGCCGGTGCCGCGCTTGCCGATGACGATTCCCTCGAAAATCTGGGTCCGCTCCTTGTTTCCCTCGGTCACGCGAACGTGCACCTTGAGGGTGTCGCCGACGTTGAACGGGGCGAGACGGTTTTCGGCGGTCAGGTTGTCGACCTTCTTCTTGCCGGCCTTCTCAGCGGTGCCCGCTTCTGCCTCGGCACGGCGTTCGTCCCAATACTTGCCGACTTGGGCGATTTGCTCTTTCTCGATTTGATCGATGATGTTCATGGCTGAGGTAAGGTCTGCGGAGGCGCAGGATGTAAGCGATCCGCCCCCCCTGTGCAACCGGAAATCATGCAATCTTCAAGGAATCTGAAAGGTTTCCGACTGGCATCTCCTGCGGCGATCTGGATACTCCCTGCATGGCGTTCATCCACGACGATTTTCTACTGCAAACCGAAACTGCCCGCAGGCTCTACCACGAGTTTGCAAGGGACCAGCCCATCCTCGACTACCACAATCATCTTCCCCCTGAAGACGTCGCCTCCAACCGGAGTTTCGCCAACCTCTTCGAGATCTGGCTGGAGGGTGATCACTATAAGTGGCGGGCGATGCGCACCAACGGCGAGGCGGAACGATTTGTCACCGGCGAGGCCGAGCCCTACGAGAAGTTCCTCGCCTTCGCGCGGACCGTTCCGCACACCCTTCGCAACCCGCTCTACCACTGGACCCACCTCGAGCTGAAGCGCCATTTCGGCATCGACCAGATCCTCGACGAGGAAAGTGCTCCCGCCATCTGGGAGGAGACCAAGGAAAAGCTCGCCGAACCCAGCCTGTCGACGCACGGCATTCTGGATGACTTCCAAGTCCGCGCTCTCTGCACCACCGACGATCCGATCTCGGACCTCTCCCATCACCTCGCCGCTGCCCAGTCCGACCTGCAGACGCGGGTCTACCCCACCTTCCGGCCCGACAAGGCACTCACGGTCGATGATCCCTCCGGTTTCAATGCCTGGTGCGACGCGCTCGCCGAGATCAGCGACGTCGACGTTTCCTCACTCGGCAGCCTGAAGGATGCCATCCGCCAGCGGCACGACTTCTTCCACTCTGTAGGCGGTCGCCTCTCCGACCATGGACTCGAGGCCTGCCCGGACCAATTTGCGAGCGACGCGGAGGCGACGGCCACCTTTGAGAAGGCGCGGTCGGGTGGTGCCGCTTCTCCTGAGGAGAAGGCCGCCTTTGCCGGACATCTCATGGTCTTCTTCGGGCATCTCGACGCCGAGAAGGGCTGGACCAAGCAACTCCACCTCGGAGCCATGCGGAACAACAACCGCCGACTGTTCGAGGCCCTCGGACCGGACACCGGCTTCGACTCGATCGGTGACTACTCCCAGGGGCGGGCTCTTTCCGCGTACCTCAGCCGACTCGACGAAGACGATCTCCTTCCCAAGACGGTGCTCTACAACCTGAACCCCTCGGACAACTACCTCTTCGCCGCGATGTGCGGCAACTTCCAGGACGGCTCCATCGCCGGGAAGGTCCAGTTTGGCAGCGGTTGGTGGTTCCTCGATCAGAAGGAAGGCATGGAGTTGCAGATGAACGCGCTCTCCAACTGCGGTCTCTTCTCTCGCTTCATCGGGATGCTCACCGACTCCCGCTCCTTCATGAGCTTCCCGCGGCATGAATATTTCCGGCGCACCCTTTGCAATCTTCTTGGCGCGGACGTCGAGAATGGCCTCGTCCCCGACGACGATCACCTGGTCGGATCGATGATCCGGAACATCTGCTATCAGAACGCGGAAAACTTCCTCGGACTCGAAGTCGCAGGCTCCTGAAACGAACGGCGCATGGTGAGCGGTCGTGGTCGAGGATTTTCGACTGTAAAAACGCCCAAAAGGGGCATCCTAACTAGCCCCGGGTGATTCGGGTATGGGGTTGGCGAAAGGTAGGGAGGTGCGTCCCTGCGCCTCCGCAGGGAGCCCAAGGCGACCAACGAC
>ENA-ORXT01001186-ORXT01001186.1-marine-metagenome-genome-assembly--contig:-NODE-1186-length-36354-cov-6.574799_pt1 | contig 36354 bp, 32 predicted proteins | sample MGYA00237868_ERZ511482 | MGnify/ENA metagenome assembly ERZ511482 | reverse complement strand
CGCTTCGCTCCTCCCCGGACGAGGAGGGACCCTCGTCCCTACCTCAAGGCAAGCCGTTTTGCGATCGCTCCAAACGGGAAGGCAGGGTCGATCCGGTTCAATCCCAGAGGCAGAAATCCCGCCCGGAATCCTCGACACCCCCCACTAACCAAGCACCATTCGCTCTAGGGCCAGTACTCGCGCTGGCCGAACTCGATGTATCGGTTCTCGCCCGTCTTCAGGAAGAAGCGGCGCGTCTCGGGCGGCTCCATCTGCTCGACGCCATTGATGCGCTTGACCCATGCGTAGACGTTGAGGCCCGCCTTTTCGTCGCGGCCGACCTTGTACATCGCGCCGTCGGGCCGCTCCTGAGGTTTGTGGTTGCGGCGATAGAGGCCCTGGGGCCGGGCCTCGAACACGAGGACCGGCTCGAAGAAGTCGTTTTTGCCCGGCTCGAGCCCGGCCTCGTGATCGTAGTACTCCAGATCGCCGAGGGCGGTGGGATAGTCGACCCATTCCAGATTGATCGCGGCCCTTCGGATGCGCAGGGAAAAAAGCGAGGCCGCCAGCACGAGGCCGGCAAAGACGAGAAGGAGACGGGCCGCAGTGGCGCGATGGACGTTCCCGGTGGACATAGGAGGCAACCATCGGCAGTCCCCGCCGCTCGGCAACCCGAATCGCGCATGGCCGCGTGATCATGCCGTCTTTCTGATTGAACCAAGGCAGCGAACGGGCAAGATAACGCTCCGATGCGCCAAAACCCCCCATTCCAGCCCCGCCATCTGCTTCTCCTTCTCGGCATGGTCCTCTTCGGCCTCTGCTCCTGCAAGCCAGACGGAAGTTCTTCTTCTGGTCGGGATTCTTCCAGCGGGGGCGGCGACAGTGCTCTCGCGGACGCGCTCCGAGATCAGGATGAGGGCTTGGGCGAGGACCCGGACGACGATCCGCGCCCGCTCATCGGCATCGCGTACGACGAGGCGGGTCTTCCCTTCCGTGCGGTGCAGGGGCATCTGATTCAGCAGCTTTTGGAAATCAGGGAGGAGGACTACCGGATGGATCCCGTCGACGCGAAGGGAAGTCAGGCACGTCAGATCGAAGACATCGAGAGTTTCGTGCGACGCAAGGCAAAGGTGATCATCGTTTTTGCCTTTGAAGCCGAGGGGCTTGCCGAGGTGCTGGGCGCCGCTCGGGCCGCCGGTGTCAAGATTCTCTGTGTCGGCAGCGCCGGGATCGTTGATCTGCCCGCGGACCTGCGCTTTGTTGTGGATGAGTATGAGATCGGTCGGATCGCTGGAGAGCTGGTGGTCGACCGGCTCAAGCGGAAGATGGAATTCGAGAGAGCCGCAGAGCTCACAGGCGCTGTCGTCGAGATCACCGGTGTCGATCTCGAGGGGGACATGTCGAGGGAGCGCAGCGCCGGGTTCCATGAGGTGCTTGCGGCTCATCCCGGGATTCGGGTGGTCCATCAGGCGCCCGGCCTCTGGAACGAAGGCGACGCCGTTGCCCGGGTCCTCGAGGCGCTCCGGCTGCAGCCTGAGATCGACGTCATTTATGCGCACAACGATGCCATGGCCTACGCCAGCTACCTGGCGGCTCGTGAGAAGGGTCGTCATCAGGGCATCCTCTTCGTCGGCACCGACGGCATTGGCGGTCCGGTCGGTGGAATTGCGCATGTCAGGGATCAGATGATGGGCGGCACGATCGTCGTTCCCCTGCTCCTCGAGGAGATCGCCATGGGAGCTCTCGCTCTGGCAGACAGCAAGGACGCCGGTGAGGCGGACCGCGCTTTCACGCCGGAACTGGTCACGATCGCCAATTCTCATGCAAAGTACCGGGAGCACACAAGCGGCCCGGAGAAATTGCTGCTCAAGTACGAGCTCACCCCGGAGGAGGGAGAGTGACGTCCAGCGGAAGGCCTGTTGGAGAGATGAATTCAAACGGGCAACGCTTGTCTGTTCGGTCGAGTACCGTTACAGCACGGAATGAACGCGTGGCTGCCTGGTATCGATCCGCTGTTGGTCCTTCTGGCTCTTCTGGTCCTTCTTGCCGTTGTCCTCGGCTGGCGATGGGGTAGCGGCAGAATGCAGGCCCGACCGGGGCAGAGAAGCCGGGCGCGCAATCGGGTCGCCGCCGACGGGGAGGCGCGGGCCGAAAGGCTGCTCGAGGCGGCCGGTTATCGCGTGCTCGATCGGCAGGTGCCGGCGATTTGGTGGATCGAGGTCGATGGGGCAATGATCGAGTCCGAGGTCCGAGCGGACCTGCTGGTGGCGAGGGATCTGGTCGAAGCGGACACGGGTGGGGGCGGAGCCGAGGCAGGCGCCGAGGAGCGCTTCGTCGCCGAGGTGAAAACGGGGAGCAAGGCGCCCGACCCGAACTTTCCTGCCACCCGGCGTCAGCTCCTCGAGTACGCCCACGTCTTCGCCCCGTACGGGGTCCTGCTCGTCGATGCCGAGGCTGGAACGATTCGCGAGGTCTGTTTTCCCGAGCGGATCAACGGGGGTCTGCGCCCACGACCTCGTACTGGCCCGAGCGTTTCCAGGCGATGATGCCTTCGGTGGCCTCTTTCCAGGCTGCGAAGTGGTCGCTCTTCTTGTGTTCGGCGAAGGCTTCGGCGTTCACGTACAGTTCATAAATGGCGAACTGGTCGGGTGCTTCGACATGGCGGGACCATTCCCACCTGAGGCAGGAGGACTCCTCGCGGGAGTGGTCGGCATTGCCCTCGAGGGCGGCGATGAGGGCTTCGGCCTTTCCGGGCACGGCTTCAAGAGTGACAACGACGGCGAGCATGGCAACCGCTTCGGGCTGAGGGGTTTCGAATCAAGCGGATTCCTGTGCGGATTTTTATCCTGCGACGTGACTTTTATCATCCCCAGCCCCCTCTATGCACTCTGAACGGGTGCCTCTAATGGTGTCCCGCTTTACCCAACAACACACCATACCCAGTATCATGATCCTCTTCGGACAAGCAACAGACGGCGCCGCCGTCGCAGATGACATCGGCGAAGCCGCCTCCACGGTTACCGCTCCCCTCACCAACGCCGCTGGCGCCGTAGGCGAAGCCGGCTCGAACATGGGCGCGAGAGTGACCGACATCCTCGGATTCCTCGGACCCGCCGCTCCCTATATCTCGGCACTCCTCGTGTTCCTGATCGGCAAGTTCATTGCCGGACTGATCGGCAAGGGCGTCTCCAAAGCACTCGGCAAGACCAGCATGGACGAGAAACTCTCCAAGATGGCCGGCATGAAGCCCGGCGGACTCGGTGCCGGACTCGGCAAGGGGGTGTACTATGTCCTTCTTCTCTTCATCCTGATCCTCGCCCTCGACATCGCTGGCATGAAGTCGGCCGTGGAGCCCCTTCAGAACTTGCTCGGCAAGTTCCTCGACTACATCCCGAACCTTATCTCGGGTGGTATCCTCCTCTTCATCTTCGTCTTCCTTGCTAAGCTTGTGAAGAACATCGTGGCAGGACTCATGCGCACCGGCCAGGTCGACAGCCGCCTCGGAATCACCGAGGGCGAGCCCGTCACCGCTGGAGTCAGCAACGGCCTCTTCGGTTTCGTGCTCCTCATGCTCCTTCCCACCGCGATGGCAGCCTTCAAGATGCCTGCGATCTCTGAGCCCCTTCTCAAGATCACCAACTCCTTCACAGCAGCCATTCCCGGCCTCATCGGTGGTGGCGTTCTTCTTGCGGTTGGTTACCTCATCGCCAAGATCGTCCGCGACATCGTCGTCAACGGCCTCAACGCCGCTGGATTCAACAACCTCCCCGCCAAGATGGGCTACACCGGCAACCTCGGCACCGGCGCCAAGTCGCCTGCTGGAATCGTTGGTCTTCTGGTCCTGATCTCGATCATGGTCACCATCGCCACTCAGGCGCTTGGAATGATGAACCTCGGCACCTTCAGCGAGATTGGTGACACCTTCCTCTCCGGATGGGGTCGCTTCCTCATGGCCATCCTGATCATCGGAGTTGCCTTCTTCCTCTCGAACATCGCCTACAGCGCGATCGCCAAGACCGGCAACATGACCCTCGCCAAGATCGCCAAGTACGGCATCCTCGGATTTGCCGGCTTCGCCGCTCTCGAGCGAAGCGGGATCGCTCCCAGCATCACGGGCACGCCCTTCACGGCACTCGTGATCGCCGCAGCAGTGGCACTCGGAGTCGGTGGCGCCATCGCCATCGGACTTGGAGGCCGCGAGGCAGCCGCACGCTACCTCAACAAGCTCGGCTAGAAACACTCCCTCCCAACCCGAAGCGGGGTCGTCGAAAGGCGGCCCCGCTTCTTTTTGTCCTATTACAAACGCTGACGGCCCTTGCATGGCTTCGGTTTCAATGGTCGATTGGGCCTTCCCATGAGTGACTCTTCCGACTCCAGCCCCTTCTCTCCTGCGGATCAACCGTCCCGAGCGGATCTGACGGAGGACCCTCACTGGCCTCCCTTTCCGACGATGGCCGCAGGCCAGGCGCTCGGGGCCTTGCCCGGCCAGACCAGGGTGCTCCCTCGCGAAAACACCGAACTCCGAGACCGGGAAGCTTCGGTCTCCGGAATGCAGCGCAAGCGATCGGCCGGCAAGAACAGTGACGGCGCCGAGACTCTCTTCGAAGCCGCCGTCTCGACCAGTCGGATCATCTTCCAGTGTCCCGCCTGTCGAGCGATGCTCTCCACGAAGCTCGGCAACAGCACGCTCGGCTCAGCACCTTGCAGTTCCTGCGGTGAGGAGATTCATCCTCCCCGCCTAGGATAGCTCAGCCGAATTTCAAACTTCCGCTCTTGTGAATGCCGCCGTACCAACTCCCGCCGCCCCCGCCATCGATCTCGGCCACGGGGTGATGCTCGATGGAGCCGCCCCTGTCTTCATTCTCGGCCCCTGCGCCATCGAGACTCCCGAACTCGCCCGCGAAGTCGCCGGAACCGTGACGGAAATCGCCACCCGGCTGGGCCTGCGGCTCGTCTTCAAGGCCTCCTACGACAAGGCCAACCGCACCTCCCTTGCCTCGTTCCGCGGACCCGGTCCCGAAGAGGGCGCGCGACTCCTTGCGCAAATTGGTGCCGAACTCGGCGTTCCTGTCACCACCGATGTCCACACGCCCGAGCACATCGACCTCGTGGCACCCCATGTCGACGTCCTTCAGATCCCCGCCTTCCTCTGCCGCCAGACCGATCTCGTCGTTGCCGCCGCGAAGAGCGGGCGGGTGGTCAACGTCAAGAAGGGCCAGTTTCTCGCTCCATGGGATCTTGCTCCCATCGCCGAAAAGATCGTCGAGGCCGGCAACGAGAACTTCTTCTTCACCGAACGCGGCTCCTCCTTCGGCTACAACAATCTGGTGGCCGACATGCGATCTCTCGCCTGGATCCGCAAGCAGGGCTTCCGAGTGGTGTTCGACGCCACGCACTCCGTGCAGCGCCCTGGTGGGCTCGGCGGGGCCACCGGGGGCGACCGTGAAATGGCTCCGGTACTCGCCCGATCGGCCGTGGCCGCAGGATGCGACGGCATCTTCATGGAAACCCACCCTCGTCCCGACGAAGCCCTTTCCGATGGTCCCAACATGGTTGCCTTGAACGAAATCGAGGGCCATCTGTCCACTCTGCAGGCTCTCCACGCCGTAGTAGCGGGCCCAGCTGCCGCGTCCTCATGATCCTCACGACCCGTCTCGCCTCACTTGCCCTCTCCGCCACCCTTCTCGGGAGTGCACTGGCGACGGCTCAGGAGGTTGAGAAAGCGATCGAGAAAACCAGCGATGGTCTCTCGTCGCTCGGCCAACTCCTGCCCCTCGGGCTTGCGCAGAAGGGAGTGAAACTCCCCGAATACGCCAAGGGAACGGGCGAGGGCTTCTCCATGTGGCGCTCCTCGCTGGTCGAGGCTGCCTCGATGACACGCCTGGATGACCGAAACATCAATCTCGACACGCTTTCCTTGAAGCGCTTCGCAGAAACCGCGGAAATCGAATTCGAGCTTCGCCTCAAGACGGGAAAGTTCGATATGGAATCCCAGATCCTCTCCAGCGAGGAACGTTCCGTGCTGGAGAGCCCCGACTTCGTGATGGAAGGCGACGGGATGCTCTTTCATTCCGGAAGAAGCCAGGGACGGATGGAGGGGAACGTCGTCATGACCGTGCATAGCAGCAGCTCGCTCGCGCCGTCCGCCATGACCACGCCCACTCCTACCTCGATCGGGGAGGACCCCTCTGGGGAGAAGCCGAAAGAAGAATCTGCTGAGCCCGAGATTCCGACCGTAATCACCACCGGTCCCGATGGCGTCGCCTACATGGATGCTGCGCGGCGCACGGTCGTCTTCACGGGCGACGTTCTCCTTCATCACCCCGATTTCGATATCTGGTGCGACGAACTCCAGCTCTACCTCAAGCCGGAAGCCGCTCCCGAGGAAGTGCCGCCCGCCGATGCTGTCGCCGCCGCCCCGGAGGAGGAGGAGTCCGCTTCGGACGCACTCCCCGAAGCCGGTGAGTCTGCTGAGCCGAAGGCCGCCGAGTCGGCGATCGGAGGCGGCATCGACATCGCCGTCTTCCTGGGGCGCCGGGTTCTCATCCGCAAGGAAGATGCCGACGGTCAGCTCCGCATCGGCCAATGCCGAAAGGCGACCTACTATGTCGATCGCGACGAATTCATCCTGCAGGACGCCCCCCAGCTTCAGGTGGGGTCCAATCTTTTCCGCGGCACCGCCGCCATCAGCGAGATCATTCTCCGCAAGGATGGTGAACACCAGATTCGCGGTCCCCAGCAAAACTACGTCCTGCCGCCCGGACCCGAAAGCGAACCGGAACCCGCCACCAGCCAGCCTGAATAACGCCATGAAGCACCGACTTCTCTTCACCCTTCTCGTCCTTGCGGCGACCCTCTCCACCCATCAGCTTCGGGCCCAGTCCGACGAGGCAGCGCTCCTTGAGAGAGCCTTCAACCGGCTCGACAAGGCCAAGATCGACAAGGTCCGCGAGCAGGCCAATGAGACACTCCGCTCCGATCAGGAGTCCGGCGACAAGCTCGATGCACGGGCCAAAGTCCTGGAGGCGATCGCCAGCATCGACAAGGCGCAGAATCCCGAAGCGATGGCGCGGCGGGCTCAGGCCGAGCGAATCCTCGAGCAGGCCAAGGCTCGGCTCCGTGAAAAAGGCATCGATTCCGATGCTGTTTCCGGAGGCATTCCCTCGATCCCCGCCGTCCGCTCCACGGGTCAGCCGGACTCGGCGGATGGCAATTCTCCTGCGCCCCGGGCGCGGCCGGCAGCACCTCCCGTTGGAATCGGCGTTCGTCCCGATGGCGTGCCCGACCCTTCCGGTGCAGCCCCTGCGGAGCCGAGAAAGATTCCAGCGGTCGCCAAGAAGAGAAAGGCGAATCAGACTCAGCCCACTGAGATCCACACCGCGGGGGCCAACGCCGTCTCGTACATCGACAACGCCAAGCGCGTCGCTGTCTTCACCGGAGACGTCTATCTCGTCACCCCCGACTTCGAAATCTGGTGTGACGAGCTTCAGATCTTCCTCAAGCCGGACGGAGCGGAGGACAAGGCTGCCGCCGCCACCACGGAAAACGGCGAGACCACGGCCAGTCTCGGAGGCGGCATCCACGTGGCCGTCGCTCTCGGTCGCCGGGTGGTTGTCCGGAAGGTCGCCTCGGACGGCTCTCCCCGAATCGGGCAATGCCAGCGCCTCGTCTATTACGCGGACTCCGAGGAGATCGTTCTGACCGAGTCTCCCCGCCTCCAGCTCGGACGGGACCTCGTCAAGTCGACCGATCCCAAGACCCAGATCATCCTCCGTCGCAATGGGCAGCACGATGTCAATGGTCCTCACAAGATCGATCTCATCGATGACGAAGAGAAGGCTCTTGTGCCAGTGCGCCCTGGCGGCTAGGAAGCGGGAGCCTCTTTCCCGCTCTACTTCAGAGATCCTGTCATGTCGGAAACCAGCTCTTCCATGTCCATCGGAACCTCTTCCACCACCACCGAGCCCGACTCGCCCCCCGCGGCCGCACGCGGTCACAAGGTGGGCAGTCGTCTTCTCCAGACTCACGGCCTGCGCAAGGTCTACGACGGGCGCGCCGTCGTGAAGGACGTCGACATTCACGTCGATGAAGGAGAAATCGTCGGCCTCCTCGGACCCAACGGCGCCGGCAAGACCACCAGCTTCTACATGATTGTTGGGATCGTCCCTCCGAACGGAGGGCGAGTCCTTTTCCGGGGGCAGGACGTCACGACCCGCCCCATGAACGAGCGCGCCCGCCTCGGGATGGGTTATCTTCCTCAGGAAGAATCGATCTTTCGTAAACTGAGCGTTCGTGATAATATCCTCGGAGTGCTCGAAACCATGCCCATGACGTCAGCCCAGCGGAAGAGCCGCTGCGATGACTTGATGGAGCGTTTCGGAATCCACAACCTTGCTGGAAACACGGCCATCACCCTCAGTGGAGGAGAAAAACGGCGACTCACCATCGCCCGATCTCTCGCCACCGAGCCGAGCCTTCTCATGCTCGACGAGCCCTTCAGCGGCGTTGACCCCATCGCCGTGGAGGAGATCCAGAAGATCATCGTCGGTCTTCGGGAAAGTGGCCTGGCCATCCTCATCACGGACCACAACGTCCGCGAGACGCTCCAGATCGTCGATCGCGCCTGTCTTATTTTCGAGGGCAGCGTCGAGCGCGAGGGGACTCGGGAATTCCTCGTCAACGACGAGATGAGCCGCCGACTCTACCTCGGCGAACAGTTCAAGATGTAGGCGGCGCACTGCCTCGAGCAAGATTCGCAAGATTCATCGAGGGAAATCAAAAACGGAAACAACCACACCTAACAAACATGCAGACAGAAAACGCGGATCTACCCATCGTCGTCACAGGCCGTCACGGAGACATCTCCAAAGAAGTCCGAGAATTCGCCCACAAGAAGATCCGAAGTCTGCACCTCGACTACCCCAAGATCATCGAGGCGAAGATCATCCTCGACATCGAGAGCTACCGCAACAAGGCCGAGATCATTCTCTTCTGCGCCAACCATATCGTCATCGAGGCCGATACCACGACCGATGAAATGCATCGGTCGATCGATGAGACGATCGCCAAGATCGCCCGGCGCATGCGCAAGTACAAGACGCGCCTCCTCAAGAGCCACCGTGCCCGCGACCAGAGCATCCGCAAGGTCGCCGAGGTCGTCTTTCCCGAGGAAGCTCTCGACGTCGATCCGGTCGCCGAAAAGCAGGAGCAGGGCGATGATCACGCGATCAAGCCCCTCGTGATCCACGACGATCACTACTCCGTGAAACCTCTCCTGCCCGAGGAGGCGATCATGGATCTCGACCTCAGCGACAAGCCCTTTGTCCTGTTCCACAATGAGCAGACTGGCAAGCCCGCCGTCATCTACCGTCGAAGAGACGGAAACTACGGGCTGATCGAGCCCTGAACACCGGCTCCGGCGCTCCGGTGCTGGGGAGTCGCGTGCTTGGCAAAACAAAGGCAGGCGGTCCCCGAAGCGAATGCCCTGCCGTCTACTGAGAACCGTCTCGGACGGCCTCGGCCTCCTCTCGCCGCGACTTTGCAGGCTTGACGGGTCTCCCTTCGATAGGAGACGCTAGCCTTCCTCAGTACATGAGAAGCTATTCCTCAGGATTCATCGCAGTCGCCGTCGGTCTCGCCACCGGTGCGATGATGACGTCATGGGCCCAGGAACTGCTGCCGTTGCCGACTCACGAAGGCCCCTCCCCGCTTCCACTGCCTCTGCCCGGTCGCAGCATGCCCGATGCCGGCGTCACGCGCTACATGACTCCGAACGTGGTCGCCACCCCGCCTCCGCTCACCGGTGATGCTCTGCGTCAGGTCGAACTTCGGCAAGCCGACTTCCGGCCCTGGCGAGTGCTCGACAAGCAGACTGCGGCCGGACGCAGCCGCCCCGCAGCCGCCGTCGTCCCACCCCTTGCGGTCCCCATCCTACGCGGGATCATGCTTCTGCCGGGCATCCCCGAAATCCCCGGACGAGCCTCGGAAGGAATGGAGGCCTACGCCGCTTCCGTTCCCATTCCGCCCAACCTCAGGGGGGTCCGCGACTATGGTGCGGAGATTCCCAAGGAAACCCTTCAGGCACTCGAAGTACTGGTCGGCGCAGAGTTGAACGACACCCTCGTGCCCCGGATCCGTGAAGCCGTCATCCTTGGCTTTGCCGGCGGCCACCGAAAGCTCGACAGCATCCTCATTCCCGAAATGGGGGGCGCGGAAGGCATTCTCAAAGTCGTCGTCATTGAGGCCTTGCCCCCTGATCCCGAAGGCAAGAGAGAAGAGGGGAAGGTGGTGGTCAGAAACACCCCTCAGCAGTGATCGCGAGGCTCGTCACGGTTCTCGGATTCCTGCCTGTCCTCGCCATGACCCGTGTTCACGCCGCCCCTCCCCTCGTCGTTGCTCATCGGGGCGCGAGCGCCGAAGCTCCCGAGAACACCGCAGCCGCCATCAGGCTCGGGATCGAGCAGGGGGCCGACCTCGTTGAGTTCGACATCCGCTCCACCCGTGACGGGATTCCCATTCTCGTGCATGACGAAGACCTCAGGAGATGCGGGGGTCGCTCGGACAAGGTGGTCGATCTCGACTACGAGACGGCCTCGCAGATCGACGTCGGCAGCTGGTTCGATGCGAAATTTACCGGCGAGCGAATGATCCCTCTCGAAGAGGCCGTCGCGCTCTGTCTGGAAGCGGGTGTTCGGCCACTCATCGAGCGCAAGACCGGGACACCCGAGGAAATCATCGCCGCTCTGAACAAGATCGACGCGCTGGAGAAGGTCACCATCATTGCCTTCGACTGGGATTTCCTCGCGGCCTTTCGCCAGCTCTCGCCCAAGACTCCCATCGCTCCTCTCGGCAAGAAGGACCTTGCCTCGCAGCTGCCCGAGATCCTCGAGATCGAGCCGAGGCCGGAGTGGGTAGGCTGGAAGAATCAGGACCTCGATCGGGAAGGTGTCGAGGCGGCTCATACCGCCGGACTCAAGGTCAACGTATGGACCGTCGACAGCGCGAAGGACGTCGCGAAACATCTCGCTCTCGGGGTCGATTCCATCACCACGAATCGCCCGGCCGCAACGCGGGGCTTGATCGAGGCCAGGTAGCGCTCCTCCTGCTTCCGCATAGCCTCGGAGTTCTTCCACCATTCCTGAGCGACTTCCTTGCGGGGTGGCGCAGCGCCCCGTACAATCGCAGCCGATGGCGCAGGCGAAGGGTCTCACTCCGATGATGAAGCAGTACCATGCCTTGCGGCAGGAACTGCCCTCGGACGTTCTGCTCTTCTACCGGCTCGGCGACTTTTACGAGCTCTTCTTCGACGACGCCAAAGAGGCCGCCGGCATCCTCGAGGTCGCGCTGACCAAGCGCAACAGCGTGCCCATGTGCGGGGTGCCGTTTCACGCGGCCGAAGGCTACATCGGCAAACTTATCACCGCCGGAAAGCGGGTCGCGCTCGCCGAACAAGTGGGTGAGGTGACCCCGGGCAAAATCGTCCGGCGCGAGATTGCCCAGATCATCAGTGCCGGTACCGTTGATGATCTCAACCTGCTCGACTCTGCCCGACCCAACTACCTGGCTGCGGTGCACTTCGAGAAGAAGGGAGGCTTCGGGCTCGCTTCTCTCGACCACACCACCGGCGAGTTTCGAGTCGCGGAGTTCGCGGAAGAAAGCGCCCTCCTTGACGAACTCGCACGCCTCTCGCCGGCCGAGACGCTGTTCAGCGACGAACGGGCCGAGCGCTTCGCAATGCTGACTCAGCCTCACGGCGGCATCGCCTTCGACGGCTACTCCTTTCTCGCCGATCACGCCCAGCTGGCCCTGACGGAACACTTCGCGGTGAAGTCCCTCGACGGCTTCGGCTGCGCCGGCATGGGCCCCGGGCTAGGCGCAGCTGGCGCGATTCTTCACTACGTTCTCGAGCAGCTCCAGCGCAGCGCTGATCATGTCCGGCGCCTCCAGCCTTACTCCCCAGAGGGGCACGTACTCATCGACGCCGCCAGTCAGCGCAATCTTGATCTCGTGCCTGGTCCCGGCGACCCTCGGGACAAGCCCACTCTGCTTCGCTGCCTCGACCGCACCTCCACGCCGATGGGTGCCCGGAAGCTGCGGCACTGGATTCTTCATCCCCTCCGCGAGCTCGAGCCTCTTCTTGCCCGCCAGGATCTCGTGGCTGCGCTGGTGGGCAACGCCTGGCTCCTTGAGAAGCTGGCAGAGGAACTCAAGGAGATCCGCGACGTCGAGCGCACTTCCGGGCGTCTCTCCCAGGGGTCCGGCAACGCGCGCGACCTTCGGGTCCTCGGCACCTCGCTGGCGCGCATTCCTTCTCTGCGGGAACATCTCGCCGCCCTCGGCGAGACGAGTCTGGGGCCCGGCCTTCTCAGTCGGCTGCACGAGCTCCGCGAAGTCGTCGATCTGATCGAGACGTCGATTGCCGAGGAACCACCGGCGCATCTTCGTGACGGCGGCATCTTCAGGGACGGCGCGATGGCGGAGCTGGACGAGCTGCGCGGGGCCTCCACCGAGGGCAAGCAGTGGCTCGCCGATCTGCAGACCCGCGAGTCCGAGGCCACCGGCATCAAGTCGCTCAAGGTGAAGTACAACGCCGTCTTCGGGTACTTCCTCGAGGTCACCAAGGCTCACCTCGAACTCGTTCCCGATGCCTGGACCCGAAAGCAGACCACCGCCAACGCCGAGCGCTACTTCACTCCCGAACTGAAGGAAATGGAGGACAAGATTCTGGGAGCCGACGAGCGAGCCAAGGCGCTCGAGAAGGAAGCCTTCCAGCAGCTGCGGATGCAGGTGCTCGAGCATCTCGCCGGGATTCAGGAATGCGCCGAGGCTCTCGCCGAGATCGACGTTCTCCGTTCCCTTGCCGAAACCGCGCGGCTCCACGACTACTGCCGGCCCGTGCTCGATGACAGTCTCGTGCTCGATTTCCGTGACGGACGCCACCCCGTGCTTGATCAGGAGCTAGTCGAGGAGCGCTTCGTTCCCAATGACAGCGTGCTGGACGGGGGAAGCGCTCGTCTGATGATTCTTACCGGCCCGAACATGGCCGGGAAATCGACCTACATCCGGCAGGTCGCCCTGCTCTCGCTGATGGCGCAGATCGGCAGCTTCGTGCCCGCGAGTTCCGCGCACCTCGGTCTGGTCGACCGCATCTTCACGCGGGTCGGAGCGAGCGACGATCTCGCCAAGGGACAGTCGACATTCATGGTCGAGATGAACGAGACCGCTCACATCGTCAACAACGCCACGGAACGCAGTCTCGTCATTCTCGATGAGATCGGGCGCGGCACTTCCACCTTCGACGGGCTCAGCATCGCCTGGTCCGTGAGCGAGCATCTGCACGACAAGATCCGCGCCCGCACCCTCTTTGCGACCCATTACCACGAGCTCGTCGCCCTCGCGACGGGGCGGGACGGAGTCATCAACTGCAACGTCGCCGTCCGCGAGTGGAACGATCAGGTCGTCTTCCTCCGCAAGATCGTCGAGGGCGGTGCGGACAAGAGCTACGGCATCCAGGTGGCCCGCCTTGCAGGGCTCCCCCAGCCGATCATCAACCGTGCCAAGACGATCCTGAATCACCTTGAAGGTACCGCACTTCAGCCGGGAGCCGAGAGCGGCGATGGCGGCAAGCCGACTCAGCCGAGGTCACGCGCCGCGCCCCGCCCGGTCAAGGACGATGCCGGTCAGGGTCAGCTCGGTCTTTTCGACTAGTTCTACGGTCGGGTCGCATTGTCCCGGGCGCCGCCGTGGACCTTCGGCTGTTTCAGCGGCTCAGTCGCAACGCCACGATGCCGCCTACCAGGCAGAACGCGGAATAGAGGCCGAGCGAAACGATCACGCTCCACGCCTGTAGGGGCGCATTCAACGCTCCGATGATCAGAACAAGTACCGCGATCAGGGTATTGGACGCCGAGACGTAGTCGGTTCGTTTGTCGCCGTCCGCCGCATCCACCACCCAAGTCTTGCGCCCCAATCGTACCCCGGCATAGCCGATGTTGAAGAGTAGAAAGATCACCGGCCATGTGATCGCATTCGACAGCCATTCCGGTGACCAGTGATGCAGAAGGCAGGTGGCTCCGCCCACGCTCGCTGAGACAAATCCTCCCCACGCCATCGCCAGACGCCCTTCGCGATCCGCCAGCCGGCCCCATAGGAAGGAGCTCGAGGCGGTCGCAACTCCAAAAGCCACCACGAAACCCGCCAGCGATCCGAAGGAAGCCCCGTTTCGCTGGCCCAACAAGACCAGCAAAGGCGACGCCAGCGCACTTCCCAGTAAAAGAGACCTCGCTACGATGAACCTCCGAAAAATCGAGTCACGCTTCACCAGGCGCAATCGCTCCATGATCCCCTCCTTTGCGCCGGGCACCTTTTTCTCCGCTTCCGATTCCGGCTCGCAGACCGCCGCATAGAACCCCGCTCCCACCACCCACAAAAGTGACGCGCCTAAGACCATCCATGCCAAAAATCGCGCCGAGCTCTCCTCTCGAAACACCAAGAGCGAAACGGCTGCTACCGCCGAGATCACTCCGGAAATCGTGTTGGAAAATCCACCGACCCGCCCTCGGAAGCCCTTCGGAATGCTTCGCCCCATGACGTCCTTCGCACTGATCGAACAAAACGCCCGAGCGATCGCAAATCCCCCAAGCGCCAGGAGCAGCACCACGCCCGCCGCTCCTGGTGGCAGGGTCAGCGCGGCCAGTCCCATCACGGCGACTGCGGCACCCTGCCCAATCGCTCCCCACACGTACACCCACTTTCGCCTCGGCATCCGTTTCACCCGATCAGAAATGAACAGTTGCGGCAGCATCGAGCCCGACTCTCGAATCGGCACCAGCATCGACAGAATCGCCCCGGATACGCCCAGCGAGGCCAGCAGCCAGGTCAGAACCGTCTTCGGATTCGTCAGTACGTCACCCAGTTTCGTCGCACTCTGCGCCGCCACAATCATGACGGCGCTACGTTGGGCTTTCGGATCCAGTTCTGCCATCTGCGAGCAGACTAATCATCCTCTGATCCAAGTCCTCCCTTTTTCTCGAACCCCCGCCTCCGGCAGGGTTTGGATGAACGGCATCCCCGATCGAAGGGCCGCTTCTACAATCACGGCAGGGGTTGGCCCCGGATCAGGGACCAAAAGCAGGGCTGGCCGTCGCGGCCCACGCGCAACATGACACGGTCGCCGCCCGCTCCCTTCGACGCGTCCCGAGGCCACGCTCTACCGGAGCACGCTGGTCCGTGACGAGAACCAGCCGACTTCGCTAAGGCTCGAAACGAAAAAACCGACGGCATCAGCGTCGGTTTCGCGGTTGGCGCTTCGCGCTGCGCGCTAGGCGGGGTCTTGTTCGTGCGCGCGGGGGCCTACTTGATGAGACCGGCCTTCTTCAGCGTCGCGTAGGCGCCGTTCTTGTCGATCGTCTTCAAGGCACGAGCGGTGCACTTGATCGAGATGAAACGATCCAGTTCAGGAACCCAGATGCGCTTGTTGCGAAGGTTGGGCGACACGGTGCGCTTGTTCTGCTTCACCAATTGGTGACCGATACCGCCGTCTTTCTTGGCCTTACCACTACGAATAATCTTTCCGCCACTGCGAACGTGGGAACCTGTGATTTGACAAACCTTGGCCATAATAGTGCTGGTGAATGGATCTCCTGCGCCTGAGAGCGGAGGGGCCGAGAAAGTAGGAGGATTTCCGTTGGGGTCAAGCGCGGATCGGTCCATCTTTTGAGATGCTTCTTCTCGGCGTCAACATCGATCACGTAGCCACCCTCCGGCAGGCCCGTCACGCCGGCGACCTCGACTCACCCAATGCCGAGCCCGATCTCATCGCGGCCGGACGGGCGGCGATCGACGGCGGAGCCGACTCGATCACCATCCATCTCCGCGAGGATCGGCGTCACATTCAGGACGACGACGTCCGGCGGGTGCAGGACGAGCTCGACACCAAGCTCAACCTCGAAATGGGCAACACCCAGGGTATTCTCGACATCGCCCTGGAGGTGAAGCCTGATTTTGTCTGTCTCGTCCCCGAGAGCCGCGAGGAAATCACCACCGAAGGCGGCCTCGACGCCGCTGGCCAGATCGATGCGCTTCGCCCCACCATCGAAACCCTGCAGGAAAACGGCATCGCCGTGAGCCTTTTCATCGATCCTGTTCCCGCCCAAGTCGAGGCCGCCTCCAACCTGGGAGCCGAGATGATCGAGCTCCACACCGGCGCCTTCGCCAATTCCTTCGGCGCCGATCGCGAGAAGATGGTCGGCGATCTCACGGCCGCCGCCATCCAGGCCCACGGCCTTGGCCTCCAGGTGAATGCCGGCCACGGCATCAACTCCGGCAACCTCGCCGATCTGTTCCGCGTCCCGCACCTCGCCGAGTTCAACATTGGTCACCATCTGGTCTCGCGTGCGATCACCGTCGGACTCAAGACCGCCGTCGCCGAGATGCGCGCAGCGATGAACGCCTACTCCGCAGCCTGAACAAAGCCTCCCAGCACGTATGGATAAGCAAGCCATCGTCGCCGCCGTCGTCGCGCGACTCCGGGCCGATTTCGAGACGCTCCGCAAGGCGGCCGACGAGACAAGGGCCACCGCCAACGACGACGAGTCTCGTTCCGAAGGAAAGTACGACACCCGCTCCACCGAGAGCGGCTACCTCGCCAACGGCCAAGCCCGCCATGCTGCCACCTTGAAGAAATCCCTGGAGGCCATCGAACTCGCCGACTGGAGCGCTTTGAATCCCGGCGCCCCAGTCGCTCTCGGCGCCCTGCTTGAGATCGACTTCCCCGGCAGCGGTCCCGACTGGTTTATCCTCGCTCCGGGTGCAGGCGGAATCGAAGTCGAGCACGATGGACGCTCGGTCACGGTGATCACCCCCGTCTCTCCTTTGGCCCAGCAACTGCTCGGCAAGACGAGCGGCACCACCCTCGAGCGCCCGCCCGCCACGCTGGTCACCGTCTCGTAGAACTTCTCAAAGAGGTCAGAGCGACGAATGTGTCCTACTCACTAAGCCTTCGGCGGTAGGGGGGTCGTTAGCTCGTCCATTCTCTCTATAAGCTCATGCTCTGGAAGATGATCGATGTCACCTTCGGTGTCGTTCTCGGACCTGAGTTGATCGAAAACTCGGCTCATACACTCGTTGAACTGAAACCAGAGCTCGCTTGGGCTCACACTTGGTGCCGAGGCTTCTTGTACGAGCCAATCTCGAGTGCACCGCATGATCTTGAAGGGATCGGCACTGTGAGCCTTGATGTCTATGCCAGCCAGGTCTGAAGCCGTTGCTTGGAACCGATACCGTTCATTTTCGAGGACGAGAATGCGCTTCTCTTGGTGTCTACTATTCCCATAGTTTTTCGCACCAAGATCAAGACCCAGCTCCAAGGGCATATTTAGCCGAAATAGTTCTCCTACTTCTCTAGCCTTGCAGCGCGACAAATCATGAATGCCATACTTTGACTCACTGATTAGACTGATGATTTTTTCGATCCTTACTTCAGACGAGTCAGCTCTCTCTAAGGAATACCGCGGCGTGAATCCGAGCTTTCTTATGGTGTAGGCGAGAGGTCGAAAGAGCGGCCAGTAGTCGGCATCCAACGGACAATTGACGAAGACATTCTGACGAAAATCGGCCATGCCTACCCCCGGGGAGGATAAGGGTCATTCCCGTAGCTATTGCGATCGCGAATGCGGCCATCCTTGCGGTGAACATAAAGCTCGGATTTTGCCTTTTTGGCTCGTTGAGTCGCAAATCTGACTGCGGCTTGTTGAGTCGCAAGAACCTTGGTTGCACGACTTGAGCCTGACTTGCGCACGGACCAACCGCCTCGTGGGTTCAGCACAACGTGGTAGCTTTTTTTAGCCATATCTCATACTATGCCAAACTGTTCATAAGTGCAACCGTATTCATCCCATACAAGAACGAGGGTCCAGCGTGAGGCCGGGAGATAGAGGAGCCCCATCAGGTGGATCTGAGTCTTATTCCGGGGGGGACGGGACCTTGCCGTTTCTGCCGAAAATGGCCTTCATCAAGCGCCATAGGGCCTGGCCGCCACAATCCACTTGCGATGAGACCGCTGGGGAAAGACTCTGCGACCGCGGCCTCCACAACGGGTTCAGAAATCAGAGGGAATAAGTCGCGGCAAGGCGAAGCGCGCCAGGTAGAGAGTCTCGTCGCTGTAGCCTGGACACAACAAACCCCGCATGCTGTCGGTTGATATTCCAGCACCGGGGTCGATGGACTGCCTGGAAGCGGCAGCGCTGAATCACGATCTACATGTCTCCCATGCAATCAGAAGTAGTTTCGACGTCCTGATGTCCACAGCTATAGCTTGTGGTTCTAACGCAATGCGTACTATCACAATAGCAGCTCACATCGCAGACGGTGCCACCAGTGGTGGTTTCAGATTCTGCGGGTGAAATGGCATGTTCGTTCAATTGGCTCAGTGTGTTCATTGTAAGTATGATTACCATGGCCCACTCGAACTTACAAGCCAATTGCGGCATTAGAAATGCCCTATTTTTCCTTCCACCACCGACAGGCGTCGGATGAGAACCGATGACAACTCAGCCCCACCGTTCGGCAACTCATCTTGACATCAAGTGAAGCCGTCTAGGAGGATGGAAAATCCAGCGAGCACTGGCATGTCGCCGATCTTGGTAACGGCGGGTCGCCAGGGTTCCCTGCCCAGACCCACCTGACCTACAGGACTCAGGGGCGAACCTGTTCTGTGAAAACCGCTCCATGATCCCCGTTCAGGGCATCTTGAGAATTGCCGTCTCGGATTCCTCACTCGGCCAATCGTAGCCGTGGGCAGGCAGCAGGCTTCCGTCGAGCGCGGCCAGGGCGACCTGCGCAAGAGCCAGGTCAAGGCGACTACCGAGAACGCGCGACTCGACCTGCTGAAGTTCACCGAGCGCGTCGGAAATTTCGCGCCCCGAGACGAGCCCGAGCGAGAGAAGGTTGCGATATTCCTCCAAGAGTGTTTGCGAACGGTCGCGGCCCGTCCTGGCGGCTTTGAGCCGGAGCCCCGCGCTCTTGAGTTCGCGACAGGCGGTACGGATCTCTTCGCGAACCACCTGTCGTTCGCTTTCCCATTCGGCTTGTGCCAGACGCAACTCGGCCTCGGCCCTGGCGATCAAAGCGCGCTCCTCGCGGAGGAACAGCGGAAATTCCAACTGAAGCTGTCCGCTAATGTCGATATCCTGGTTCCCTTTCTCAAGACGCTCGGCCGAGGCTACGAGATCCAGAGAGGGCAGTGCGTTTCGTCGAGCTCGAGCCCGGCTGACTCGGGCTCGCTCGACGAGAGCATACAGGGCGGTTGTCCTCGGCGTGGAACCCTTCACCACTTCGTAGATGGCCTCGGGATCGGGAAGGTGGCCGTCTTCAATCTCAGGGAGGCGTGAAAAGTACAAGGTATCCTTAAGCTCGGGGGGGTCGGATCTGCGCGCCGCGCCGGTGACGAACCAGAGACGGTCGCGGGTGGCTTTGGCTGCTTCCTGCGCATCGATCCTGGCCTCCTCCGATCGGCTCTGGGCGACCTCCGCGGCGAGGTGATCTATCCCGCTCAAAGTTCCGGCAGTCACCAGTTCGCCGACGGCCTCGGCGATTTCGATCGAAATCGCGACCTCCTGAGTGCGAATCGCGAGGAGCTCCTGCTGGTAGACAGCGCGCCAGTAGGCTGAGACAGCGTCACGAGCGACCACAAGGGCAAGGGCGCGCTCGCGATAGGCCTGGGCGGACAGGTCGAGGCGTCCGAGAATGATTTCCGAGCCGTTGCCTATCCCAGCCAAGAGAGGCTGTCGCACTTCGAGACGAGAGGCTCTTGGTGTACCATCACTACCGCTGACCCCGCTGAGATTGGCCAGCGCCGCATTGCGTCCGATCAGGGTGCCGTGCTGAAGATCGAGACTGGTCCCAAGAGCAAGGCGCTTGGTGAGTCCGATGGACCAATCCTCTTCGGTGGTGAATATTCCCGTGAGACGCGGGTCAAGCGCGCCGCGCGCCCCATCCAAATCGGACTTGGCGATCAGCGTCCGCTCTCGTTCGATCGAGAGCGATAGATTGTTGCGCAGAGCGACGCCGATCACCTCGGCAGGCGTGGGCGTGGAAGAGAGGGAGGTGAACTTGCCCGAAGAAGGCTTCGATTGGCCAATTCCCTCCGACTTAGCTAATAGCGGCTGGCCGGACTCGGTGTCCCAAGTGCCAACTGGACTTAACCGGCAACCAGCGATCAAGAAACATGACAACCAAATAATTAGGCTACGTCGCCATGCCGCCCGACGACCTAGCCCCGGAAGTTCAATACTTCCTTGGTGCACTTCATGTACCACACAGAGCAGGTGTTGCAGGCCGGGTGAAAGTTGCCGCACATCAGGATATCATCTCGTTTGGTGTTCAATCCCTACAAACGATTCGACCGTGATTTCGTTTGTAACGTTTTCCATGATATGGAGAGCGAGGCTCAGGCACCTCGACATGACTGTCAAGGGGCTATAGCGAAAGATGTGGATTAAGGGGGCCGACGCATCATCGCGAGGAGTTGGTTTGGAAAAAAGCGGCCCCACGAAACGGAGCCAGGTCCCTGTTGAGATACTGAGGCTGTTTTCCGTGGTAGAAACCACCGAGAACAGAACGATGAAAAGAAAGAGAAGGCATCCAACTGCCGAGTTCAAAGCCCGCGTCGCGCTGGAGGCGCTCAAGGGCATTCGCACGATCAGCGAGATCGCCCACGACAACGGCGTGGCGCCGGCACAGGTGAGCACGTGGAAGAAGGAACTGGAGGGCAGGATGGACGAGATCTTTGCAGGCAAGGGCGAGGCCGCCCGTGAACTGGCGCGCAAGGAGGCCCGCGAGATCAAGCTGGAGCGGAAGGTCGGTCAGCTCGTCATCGAGAAGGAGTTTTTGGAGAAAAAGTGCGAACAGCTGGGAGTCGATCTCAGCGAAAGACCATGATCGAGCGCCGACGCTGTTGCCGCCTGATGAAGATCATGGGGATTAAGGCGATGGTGCCGAAGCCCTCGCTGTGCTCACCAGCAAACGATCATCCATCCGCCGAGGGCAAAATTACTTAAAAGCAGATTTCACTGGCTCCGCTTCCGACCCCACTTTACTCGACTGGACTGACCTGCGTGACAGTCTCACTAAGGTAGTGTATAGACGCCCCCCGTAATGGCGTCGAGCTTCCCCAGTACCCGGCAGATCAATGAGATGGACTGTGGTCCGTCCTGCCTGCACATGATCTGTGCGCACTACGGACGGGACCTTTCCCGGGAGGATCTCCGGGGCCGCACTCAAGTCACTCGGGAGGGCGTCTCGCTCAAGACGCTGGCCGACGTGGCCGAGGATCTCGGATTCCGCTGTCTGCCGGTTGCGGTCACACCTGAGGTGCTGGTGGAGGACGTGCCTTTACCCTGCATTCTCCATTGGAAGGACAACCACTTCGTGGTGCTGCATCGGATCGCCAAGGGGCGCTATCACGTCGCTGATCCCGGAATCGGAAAAGTCGTCTACGGGGAGAAGGAGTTTCTCCGGGACTGGCTGAAGCCAAGTCTGGACGGCAGCGAGCCCAAAGGGATGGCCCTGGCTCTGGAAATCACGCCGTCTTTCCACGAACACGAGAGAAGTGACCTTGGCGAGGAACCGAGCAAGCAGGGGCTCGGGTTTCTCCTCCGTTATCTGCGTCCCCAGAAGCAGCTCATCGTCCAGTTGGCCATCGGTCTCGTCGCGAGTTCGCTGTTGGCCATCTTCCTGCCCCTTCTGACCCAGGGAATCGTCGACCAAGGAGTCGATAGCGGCGATCTCCGGTTGGTGGGCATTTTTGTGATCGCCTACCTGGTGGTGGCCGCTGCCAACCTGGGCGTGCAGATGATCCAGGGCTTTCTCATGCTCCATGTCGGCAGTCGGGTGAGCATTTCGCTGATTTCGGATTTCCTGCGCAAGCTCCTTAGGCTGCCGCTGATGTTTTTCGAAACCCGGACACCGGGTGATATCGTCCAGCGGGTCGACGACCACGACCGGATCACCGCGTTCCTGACCGCGCGCTCGTTCGGCGTTCTCTTCGCGCTCGTCAACGCCTTCGTGTTCACGCTCGTACTGGCTTCCTACAGCATGCTCATTCTCGTTCTTCTGTACGTCGGGCTGATCCTGAACCTTCTCTGGATCCTCGCGTTCATGCGGCGGCGGCGTCTCCTTGATCACAAGACTTTCGAGGTGAACGCGGAGGAAAAGAGCAAGCTCTTCGAACTCGTCGGCGGGATTCAGGAAATCCGCCTCCACAACTTGGAGCGGACCAAGCGCTGGGAGTGGGAGAGTCTTGGCGCGAGGCGTTTCCGGCTCCATCTGCGCGAGCTAGGGCTCGAGAACATCCAGACGGCCGGAACCTTTTTCTTTACTCAGGTGGCGATGGGTATCGCGAGCTTTCTGGCGGCGCGAGCGGTGATCGAGGGTGACATGACTCTGGGAATGATGATGGCCACCCAGATGATCGTGGCAGGGGTCGCGGCTCCCCTCGGTCAACTGGTGGGCTTTATTCATAGCTACCAGGATGCGAAGCTCAGCCTTGAGCGAATGCAGGAAATTCACGTCCAGGAGGATGAGGTCGACTCCGAAGCCACTTTCATCCCGAGTCCGCCGGGACTCCATGACATGGTGCTCAAAGAGGTCTCCTTCACCTATCCGGGCGCCCACAGCGAGCCGGCCCTGGATGGTCTCGATTGTGTACTGCCCGCCGGCAAGACCACCGCGATCGTCGGGTCGAGCGGCTCCGGAAAAAGCACGTTGCTGAAGTTGCTGGCTGCTCTGCATCTCCCCGGAAGCGGGACGATCCACGTCGGTGGAGTCGCTCTCAATCAGATCAACCCTTCGGATTGGAGGAGCCGCTGTGGGGTGGTCATGCAGGACGGGTACCTGTTTCCCGACAGTCTCGAGCAGAACATCACCTGCGGGGTCCAGGATCCAGACCGGCTGCGACTGATGGCCGTCATCGAGCTGGCCCACCTCGAAGGCGTTGTCTCGCGTCTCTCCAGCGGTGTGAAGAGCAAGTTGGGACCAGACGGCATGGGGCTCAGCGGCGGGGAGCGCCAGCGACTTCTCCTGGCGCGGGCTCTCTATCAAGACCCTGAATATCTCTTCCTCGACGAAGCAACCAGCGCGCTCGATTCCAATACGGAGGCGGCGGTGATGCGCAGCCTGGAGTCGGTCCGCAGCGACCGGACCTGTGTCATCATAGCCCACCGGCTGAGCACGGTGCGGCGAGCGGACCAGATTCTGGTTCTTGAAGAGGGCTCTGTTGTTGAGCGGGGCACACACGAGACTTTGCTAGCGCTCAAAGGGCGCTACCATCAACTCGTGTCGAACCAGCTGCCTTCCTAGATTCACCATGACACCGGAGTCCCCCTTCTCTCCAGTCTCGCCTTCGCCCGAGAACAGTTCCCCGCCGCCCACGGACTCTGGGATCGGCCAGTTTGAGACTCGCTCGTTCCTCAGCCGTCCGCCTCATTGGCTTGTCCGCAGCGGGACCACGCTGATTTTGTGCTTCATTGTTCTCGGGCTCCTGCTGGCGGCGTTCATCCGCTTTCCTGCACTCGTGATCGGAGAGGCGACGCTGGTGGGGGACAACCCGGTGGCGCCCGTCGTAGCGCGCACTGGCGGCAACCTCACCCTGCTTCGCGAGAACGGTGATCAGGTCGAGAAAGGAGACCCTCTTGGATTTGTCGGTGGCGGCGGAGATCCTGAATTGGTCGCCACGCTCAAGGCTTTGCTTCTTGAGGACAGCTCCACTGAAACCGGCTTGGAAGAGCTTCCCACCTTTGATGGCGCCGACGATCGTCTCGGTCGCATCCACGGTCCCTATGCCACCTTCGGCAAGATGCATCGACAATGGCGGGAATTCGAGGCGGACACCTTTCCAGAGACCCGCCGGGCCGCTCTTCAAAGCCAGATCGAGAAGGAAGCGCTGCAAGTATCCAGCAACCAGCGTCGAATCGCCCCGCTCGAAGAGCAGCGGGAGACCGCCTTGGCGATGGAGGAGCGCCTTCGGGAGGCGCTGCAGAGAGGGAGCATCAGCCGCGTCAGCTTTGAGGAGCAGCGGAGCGTGGTCCTAGGGCTTGATCGTCAGATTGAGGAATCTTTGGGGGCTGTCACATCCGCTCAGTTGTCTCTGGAGCAGGCGCAACAGACCCTGGAAAGCTTTGTTCAGGAGCGTGAGGAACGAGGGAGAGATCTGCAAAACGAGCTGCAGGCCGCCCGTGAGGCGACTCTGTCCGCGATCAAGGAGTGGGAGGACACACACCTGCTTTCAGCTCCAGCCGACGGTTCGCTCTCCCTATACGACTTCTGGAGTGATGGTCAGCACGTGGCCGCAGAAACGCACGTCCTGTCCGTGATCCCCGAGGAGGGATCGGTCCGCGCCCATATACTAGTTCCCGGCGAGGGCGCAGGACGGATCAAGTTGGACCAGAAGGTCATTCTCAAGCTGGCCGATTTCCCGTCTCGGGAATTCGGGTGGCTGATCGCCAGGGTCACGGAGATTTCCAGCGAGGCGCGAGAAGGCAACTACATGGTGGTCGCCGAACTCGAGCAGGGACTCCAGACCCACACCGGGCATCGACTGACCTACCGTTCCGGGCTTTCCGGCGAGGGGCGGGTGGTGACCCGTGAGATGAGCCTCCTTGCGCGCTTCCTGGCAGGGCTTCGAGGATTCAGCTTCTAGACCTCCGGCGAGCTGGCGGGCAAAGCCCGTGCTCTCTGGCCTCGCGGCCGCCAGGCCCCGACGTCATGCTCCATCTTCAAAATCGATCCGTCAGCGGCGAACGTTTGATTCATGCTTCGCTGAAAGGGGCTGGATTCCTGCTAGAGTGCCAATTCGATGACCCCCCCTCACCCTGAAAATCTCCACGACCCTGAGTCCGTCCGCCTCCGCAACGACCCGCTGAAGAGGACCAACTGGAAGCTCTGGGGACCGTACCTCTCGGAGCGGCAGTGGGGTACGGTGCGTGAGGACTACTCGGCCAACGCCGACGCCTGGGCGAGCTTTCCGCGCGAGCACGCGCCTTCGCGCGCGTACCGCTGGGGCGAGGACGGGCTGCTGGGGTGGAGCGACCGCGATGGGCGGCTCTGCTTTTCCGTCGCGCTCTGGAATGGCCAGGACAAGATTCTCAAGGAACGCCTGTTCGGACTGACCAACCACGAGGGTAATCATGGGGAGGACGTCAAGGAGCTCTACTACTACCTCGACTCGACGCCGACTCACTCCTTCGCCCGTTCGCTGTACAAGTATCCGCAGGCGGCCTTTCCCTACGAGGACCTGATCCAGACCAACGCGAAGCGCGACCGGCTTCAGCCCGAGTATGAACTCGAAGACACCGGCGTGCTCGACGAAGACCGGTTCTTCGACGTCGAGACGAGCTACGCCAAGGCCGGACCCGAGGATCTGCTGATCACCGTGACGGTGACCAACCGCGGACCCGAAGCCGCCTCGCTGACGGTCCTGCCGACGCTGTGGTTCCGCAACACCTGGTCGTGGGGACGCGAAGGCGAGGATATGACCTCGAAGCCGAGCATCACCAACGAGGGCGGTGTACTGGTGACCGAGCATTGTACGCTGCCGCCCTATCAGTTCGCCATCGAGGAACAGGAATCCGACGCGCCGATCTGGCTGTGCGACAACGAGTCGAACCCGGCGCTCTGGGGCAAGACCGGCACCGGCTCTTTTAAAGACGCCTTTGCCAGGGCGCTGATCGACAACGATGCCAAAGCGATCGCGCAGGGCGACGTCGGCACCAAGGCGACCGCCGTCATCAAAGTGGACCTGGAGGCCGGCGAGTCGAAGGCCTATCGCTTCCGTCTCAGCCGACGCGACCTCGCCCCGCCGAAGGAGGCGCTTTTCGATCACCAGTTCGACGCGACGGTTGCCGCTCGACAGGAGGAGGCCGACGCGTTCTACGACGCCCGACATCCCGCAGGGCTGGGCGACGACGAGATCAACGTGCAGCGCCAGTCCTACGCGGGCCTGCTCTGGACCAAGCAGTTCTATCATTTCGTGGTCAACGACTGGCTGGACGGCGACCCCGAAAATCCCGCGCCCGCCTCGCGCAAGAACGGCCGCAACCGCGAATGGGCCCATCTTTTCAACCGCGACGTCGTCAGCATGCCCGACAAGTGGGAGTACCCCTGGTACGCAGCCTGGGACCTTGCCTTCCACGTCCTGCCGCTGGCGGAGGTCGATCCGCACTTTGCCAAGCGTCAGATGCAGCTGTTCCTGCGCGAGTGGTACATGCATCCGAACGGCCAGCTGCCGGCCTACGAATGGAACTTCAGCGACGTCAATCCGCCGGTCCATGCCTGGGGCGTGTGGCGGGTCTACAAGATCGCCGATGCGCGCGGAGATCGCGATCTGTCGTTCCTCGCCTCGTGCTTTCAGAAGCTGCTGATGAACTTCACCTGGTGGGTCAACTGCAAGGATCCGGAAGGCAACGGCCTGTTCGCCGGCGGCTTCCTCGGGCTCGACAACATCGGTGTGTTCGACCGGTCGGCGGGCATCCCGCTGGGCGCCAATCTCGAGCAGGCCGACGGGACCGGTTGGATGGCCTTCTACTGCACCACCATGCTGTCCATGGCGATCGAGCTGGCCGACCAGGACTCGGCTTACCAGGACCTCGCCTCGAAGTTCTTCGAGCACTACGTCACGATCACCCTCGCGATCAATGGTCACGGCCGGCACAAGGGCCTGTGGTGCGAGGAAAGCGGCTTCTACTACGACTGGCTTACGGAAGGAGAAGAGCGTGAGCCGCTCGCGGTGCGGTCCGTGGTCGGACTGCTGCCGCTGATCGCGGTCGGCATTCTCGACAAGGAGCAGATCCGCAAGCTGGATGGCTTCTACGAGCGCACCGAGTGGTTTCTGAAGTATCGAGCGCACCTCGCGGAGTCCGTTTCGTCCCCGAGCGCGGACGATCAGTTCCGGCTGCTCTCCTGCTGCTCGGAGGAGCGACTGCGCCGCGTGCTTGGCTACGTCTTTGACGAGGACGAGTTTCTCTCACCCTACGGCATCCGCTCGCTTTCCAAATACCACGACGAGGAGCCCTTCACCTTCGAGAACAAGAGCGGCAGTCATTCGGTGAAGTACACCCCGGGTGAATCCGATTCGCCGATGTTCGGCGGCAACTCGAACTGGCGCGGACCGATCTGGTTCCCGGTGAACTACCTGCTCATCGAGGCTCTCGAACGCTATCACGAGTTTTACGGGGACGATTTCCGGATCGAGTTCCCCACTGGCTCAGGGCAGATGGTCAATCTCAAGCAGGCGGCGGACGACATTTCCCGCCGTCTAGTGGCGCTTTTCAAGAAGACGCCCGGGGAAAACGGTGCACGGCGTCCAGCCCACGGCGACTCCGGTCTCCACGCCGGCGACCGGGCCGAGCTCGACCTGATTCATTTCTACGAGTACTTCCATCCTGAGACCGGGGAAGGCTTCGGCGCCAGTCACCAGACCGGCTGGACCGCACTGGTAAGCCGGTTGATCGACAAGGTGGAGTAACGGCGGCCTTGAGCCCAAGTCAGGGAGCGGGCGTCCCCGACCCGCCGTCGTGGCCGCCCGCAACGCGAGGCGGTCGCTCGGCGCTCCCTTCGGCGGGTCCGGAGGCCCGCGCCCTACCAGAGCACGACGAAAGGCCATTTCCGCTCTCGCGTAGTGGTGATCGCGGGGTCGCGGTGTCAGATTGACAGAACGAAAATGTGTTACATTGTAAGTACTCCCACCCACATCATGAAATCCGCCCCCTCCCTGCTCGCAAGTGCATGCATCTGCGCCTGTTCGATTCCTGTTTCCACCTTTGCCGCCACCATGGTCGTCGGCACTTCCGCTGGAGCCAACACGCAGGCCGATGCGGTCGGCAACGGCACCTGGACGCAAAACAACCAGGTCGGCACCTGGACCCTGACTTCCACGACCGGATCCATGCCCGGGCAGGGCTTTCGCAACGGCAGTTTAACCGGCGGTGCCTCAGGCTTGGAATACACCATGAATCACGACTGGAACCGCACCGACGACGGGGCCGGCGGCACGCTCGGCAACGGCAATCCTATAAACAATCCCCCCGCCATCAATAACTCCGTCACTTTCAGTTGGGCGGGGAATGCAGGGCAGCGAATTCGCCTCAGCCAGTCAGCCTACAACAATGGTACCGGTTGGAATGGCGGCGCTGGCAACACAGGTGCCCAGTTCACGCTGACATGGGCGGGCGGAGGCTCCTCCAGCTTCTTCGATCCGGGGAACGATCTGGATGACAGCAACACGGCGGCCGATGATTTTTTCAACACTGGGTCGTTCGGCTCCGGGACGGTATTTCGCCAGCCCGTGGTCCCGGTTCAGTCTCGAAACAACTCCGACGACTGGTTCATTGACCTTCCGGTCGGGGTGACCTCGCTGACGATTGACTACTCCAACTACGACGGAGGTGGTGCCGTCCACGAACTCGCCAACGAGTGGCTCTCCTTTGACATCATCCCCGAGCCCTCCCGCGCGGTGCTGCTCCTCCTGGGAACAAGCGCGATGATCCTGCGTAGGAAAAGGAGGTCGTAAGTCCTGCCTCCTGCTCTCCACCTCAGGCGACCTCGAGGGGCACGATGCAGGGAGATCCGCTCCCCGGGGCGCGTTTTCCTTGGCGCGTCCCGCTCCCCGTGTAGCGTGTCGTCATGACTCGGGGGAATGGAAACGGCGGCACACGCGAAGGCACTTCTGGAGGGATGCTTGCCGGCATGCTCCTCGGTCTGGGCATTGCGCTGATCGGCGCCTTCTTCTGCTGGGCGCTTTTCCGCGGCTACCTCAAGGCGAAGGAGACGCGTTCCTGGAAACCGGTCGCGGCGATCATCCTGAAGAGCGCCGTGCGAGAGGTGCGCCCCTTCCCCGAGGCGCGGATCAGCTACGAACACGACCTGCTCTACCGCTACGACTTCGGCGGGACCACGCGGCAGGGTTCGCGGGTCAAGCGCATCGAAGGCGGCAGCCCGAACCGGCAGCGGATCGAGCAGCGCATCAAGAGCTACCCTGTGGGCGATCAAACCACCTGCTTCGTGAACCCGGCGGACGGCGACGACGTCATCCTCAAGCACGCCACGCTCGCCCCGCTCTACACGATGTGGTTTCCCGGGCTGTTCGTAATTGGCGGCGTCGGCATCGCGGCGGGCAGCCTGTTTCGCGGACTTTCAAGCAAGCAGTAGGACCCCGCCGATGGGTCGGGTCCCTCGCTACAGAATGCGGTGCATGATCCAAGTCAGAAGCCTCGTCACTGTCATGGAGTTGCAGGCCTCGATCAGCCAGACCCAGAAGCAGTAGGTCGAATAGAGCTCCAGCGCCCGCTCCTCGTTGCGCGGCACCCGCTTCCAGATCCGGTAGTCCGGGCCCGATGCCTCGACGTAGTAGCGCCACTCGGACCCCGACCAATAGCGCTCGCAGTAGATGATGCTCTTGCCCAGCTGCCTCTTCCTGAGTGTCCTCGGACGGCGCTCCCAGATGGTCGCCCCGACGCTCATCTCGGGAGCGTTTTTCGGATCCTTGGGAGCGGACGTCGTCAAAAGCGGGTCGCTAATCGGCAGCAGGGGATGCGGGCTTCTCGCCCTTGTCGTAGTGGACGGTCTTGCCCTCGACCTCGTGGTCACGGTCGTACCACTGCTCCTTCATGAGGCTGCCGTCGTCGTACCAGTAGGTGTTCTTGCCGTGACGGATGCCATCTTCAAAATGAACCTCGACGATCTGCGTCCCGTTCTCGGCGAACTCCACCACCAGGCCATGGGGAACCCCCTTCTTCAGTTCCATCTTGGAGCGGACGCTGCCGTCGCTGTGACGCTTGATCATCCGCCCGGTGAAGGGCGGTCCGTCTTTTCGGTAGAAAACCTCGGCCTTGTAGTCGAGTTCGGCCCGCTCGACTTCCACCATCGGTTGCGGCTCGCAGGCGGTGACGAGGAGCAGGAGAAGCGCTGCCGTCAGTCGGCCAAAGTGAAGGGCAATCATGAGGGCATTGGTTTGAGTCCGAGGGTCTTGGCGGTGGCCAGGGCGAGCGGCTCTCCGCCGGAGGGGCCGGCTCCCTCGAGCCGGACACGCGTCTTCACCTCATTTCCTCCATGGTACTCGGAGACGGCGGAGACAGTCACCTCTTCCTTGGACAGGTGGGTCATGCGCAGATCCCAGCGCTGCCAGCCGTCGCCGCTCTCGAGCCGCCAGCCGTCGGCACTCGCGAGTTCGCAGAGAACGGTGATGAATTCCTCCCGCCCGACGTTCTGCTCCGACCAGAAGGAAAGCTCGCGCTGACTGTGAGGTCGCCGCGCCCGCAGGCCGCCCAGGCTTCGTTTCCAGGCGCGCGCCGCTGCACCCAGACGGCCCAGCGTTCGAGCGAAGAAAGCCACCGGCCCCCGCGTGGCGCCGAAGCCGGGAAACGGATGGCGCGGTCCATAGACGATTCCCTGGAAGGGGGCTGAGCCGAACCGACCAAAGTAGACCATCGCGCCCGACAGCCGCGCCGTGCCCGCATAGACCACGCCACGCCAGGCGATCTGCCCGTCGATGAAACGATGGGCGTGCTTGTCGAGGAGCAGGGCCTCGGCTTTGCCGTAGCCGCCCTGCTGGCGGAGGTAGCCGCGAATCGTGCCGCGCGGCAGATGCCAGACCACCGCCCCCGGCGCGAAGTGCACCTCGCGGCCGGCATCGAGGAGGCGCCAGCAGAAATCGACGTCATCCCCGGCTGCTCGAAAGCGCGGGTCAAAGCCGCCCACCTCATCCCAGTCGGCGCGGCGCACCGCAAGATTGCATCCCGGCAGATGTTCCGCGCGCAGGTCATCGATCATGACGTGAGCGGGCCGCCCCGGCACGGCAGCCAGAACCCGGCCCGTGAGAGAGGAATCGGGCGGTGGAACGTTGGGCCCGCCGGCGGCTGCGCAGCTGGGATCGCGAAAGGCCAGCGCCAGATGGGCAAGCCAGTCCGGGAACGCGAAGGCGTCGTCGTCGATATAGGCCACGACGTCGCCGCGAGCCTCTTCCGCGCCGCGGTTTCGAGCCGCACTGAGGCCGCCGTTCCTTTCGATGCGGACGTAGCGGACACGCTCGCGCCCAGAGACGATCGAGGCGATGTCGCGGGTGGATCCGTCGTCCACCACGAGCACCTCAAGCGGAGCAGGCTCGAGGTCGGCCAGCGAATCGAGGCAGCGAGCGAGGGTGGCGGTCCCGTTGTAGGTGCAGACCACCACCGAGAAAGTGAGTCCTTCGCCGGCATCGAGTTCCTCGTCCCAGGCCCGGCTCACTTCGGCGAGCGCCGGCTTGGCGGCCCCGTTGCGGTCGGTGAGCCCGAAGTCCCAGTCCACCACCTCCTTGCCGCCGCGATGCCAGAGATCGCTCCAGGCGAAGAGCACGTGCCCAGCGGCCCCGCATTCGCGCGCCGTGCGGATCGACCACGGAAGAGTCGCACTTTGAAAAGACTCGCCGTGATGCTTGGTATCGACCCCGAACTCGGCGAGCACGAGCGGCTTGTCACCTGCGAGAAGCTGAAGCCGTCGCAGGTAGCGGCGGAAGGATTCTTCCTCCTCGAGGTAGACGTTGAAGGCGACGAAGTCCGCGTTGCGGGGAAAGAGATACTCCGTCGTCGGATAGCTCGCGTAGCTCAGGAGCACGCCCGGGCAGACGCTTCGTGCTTCCGTGATGAGTTCCTCCAGGAATTTGCGGACGCGGGCGGGCCCCATCCATCGGACCAGACCCCCTTCGACCTCGTTGCCGACGAGGAAGGCGAACACGGCCGGGTGATCGCCGAGTTCCCGCACCGTTTCGCGGACCACCTCCCGCGCCTGCTGCCCGGCCTGCTTGTCGGCGAGAAAATCGACGTGCTGCGTCCAGGGGATCCCGACGAGCACGGCGAGCCCAGCCTCCTGGCACTGATCGAGAAACCAGCGCGGCGGGGGTTCGTAGAGCCGGATCAGATTGAGCCCGGCCGTCGCGATCCGCTGCAGCTCATCGGGAATCGCCTCGCGCTCCGGCAGTCCAAGTCCCCCGGCATTCGGAGGGAACGGACCAAAGGTGGTCCCGCGAAGCTCGAAGCGTTCGCCGTCCTTGGTAAAGAACTTGCCGGTGACCTGAAATGACATGGGAGGGGAGCCTCCATCATGGACGCAACCGGAGCGGCTTGCATTCACGGATCTTCGCAGGCGTCGATCAGGAACTGCGCCCGAGGAGGATTCACTTGGGCTTGGTCAATTCGGCGAGCTGATCTTCCAGTCCCCGCTTTTCATGCTCGAGATCGGCGACGGCCACTTTGATCCGATCTATTGCTGCAGCAACCTCCTCGGGGGAAACCGTGAGGTCTTCGAGCATCCGATATTGCCTGACGAGGTACCTGGCCCGGGCAAGCTTCCCTTCCTGTTCCTGACTTGGGTTTTGATCTTGGATGGCCGACAATCTGGCCTCCTCCCGCAGCGCTTCTTGAAGGTGGACCGCATCGACCCCACAAAGGAAACTAGAATCGACCAGTGCTCGAAGTAGTTCGATTTTCTGGCGGTAGCTGGCTAACTCCTCATCGACCAACTGGATCGAAGCCACAAGTTCGGCGACGAGAGCCGGAGAAGCACTCCTCGGAGGAATGGGTACCGCATCTCGCGCCCGTGGTTGTTCAGGCCCGGGCTCCTCAATAAGCAGGGTTATCTCGCGAATCTGGTCCAGGCCGTGAGCGGTTTCCTGTGGAGAGAGTTGACACCCGCCACCCAACACAAGGCAGAGCAGTGCCAAGGAGAAGCCTCGATCATCCGGAAAACGCCCCACGCCTCAGGATACCGAATTTCTCCGTTGCCGTCGAGTGGGCGAACCCCCAAGCACACCCCTTACCAGACAGGCTTCCCAGTGCAGCCGGCAGCTCGTGTTCAATGATCCCTTTCCAGCAAGTGCACCTCCACCGACTCGATGGTGCCGGTGAAGGAGTTGTCCTCTGGATACGTGCCGACCAGGCCACCGCCGTCCTTGCCGACCTCGAGGCCATCAAGCGGGTGGCTGCCTAGAATGGGCGCACATTCGAGCAAGCCGATCCGCTTGCCGTCGGCGCGAAGCACGAGCCGGTCTTCAAGCACCTTGGCTTCGAGGAGGGCGGCGCCCGATTCCGGAAGATCAGCGGAAGCCGTGACCCGCTCGCCACTCCGCATCGAACTAAAGTGCATCCTGCCTTCCGCGAAGTAGAGAGCCCAGCCATGGTTCGAGCCGCCCTGTGCGACGACGACGCCTTTCGAGTTCGCATCGAGGCCGTCGACCTTGGCCGCCACGCCAAATGCGCGACCGGCGATGGCGGGGGCGGTTGCCTCATCAAGAACGTCGCCGGACTTCAGGTGGAAAGCTTTCTTTCCGTTGCCCTTTTTCTCCTTCGACTTCTCGGTCTTCCAAGAGCCGAAGGGAACAACACCCCGCTCGGCGGCCCAGTCTTCATACTGCCTGGCCAATCGGGCGGCGATCTCGGGCTGCTCCTGGCTGAGGTCGTTCGACTCGACCCGGTCCGCTTCCATGTCGTAGAGCTCCCACTCGCTGTTCACGCCTTTGGCGACGAGCTTCCATTTTCCGTCGCGGACGGCGCGGTTGCCTTCATGCTCCCAGTAGAGAGGCTTGCCTCGGTCGAGGGTCTCGGCGCCGGAGAAAGCGGGCGCCAGTGAGATGCCCTCGAGCGGGATCAAGGCGACGCCATCCTTTTCGGCCGGGTAACTCGCCTTGCCGAGATCAACGGCGGTGGCCATGAGATCGATGAGGTGGCTCGGAGAATCGTGCCAGTCACCGGGCTTGGCGATGCCCTTGGGCCAGTGGGCGATCAGCGGGGTCGCAATGCCGCCTTCATGGACCCAGTGCTTGTACTCGCGGAACGGGACGTTGGAGACGTTGGCCCATGCCTTGCCATAGCCGATTTGGGTCTCAGCGGGACCGGGCATGACACCGGGTCCGCGTCGCAGCGGGTACCCGTCGCGCGACTGAGGCGGGATCATGTTGCTCTGCAGTTCGTCCCTGCCCATGGGCGCGAGGGTCGGCCCGGCGGGGCGCTCGACGGGGCCGACGCTCTGGCCGCGGCCGAAGGTCTCGGCGCAGCCGCCGTTGTCCTGGAAGAACAGGATGAGGGTGTTGTCGTACTGGCCGGTCTCCTTGAGGGACGCGACGATTTTCCCGATGCCCTGATCCATGCTGTCGACCATGGCGGCGTAGACTTCCATGAGGGCAGCCTCCCATTCCTTGTCCATCACCTTGTCCCAGTCGCCGACCATCGGTGCGGGGGTCCAGTGGTCGGGGAGCAGACCAAGAGCCTTCATCTTCTGGATGCGCGCCTCGCGGATCGGTCCGTAGCCTGCGTCGTAGCGGCCGTCGTACTTGGCGATGTCCTCGGGGAGGGCGTGCATCGGCCAGTGAGCGGCGGTGAAGGAGACGTAGGTGAAGAAGGGCTGGTCCTTGTGGTCGCGGGCGTGGTCGCGGACGTACTGGACGGCATTGTCGGCAATCGCGGTGGTGTAGTACCAGGTGCCTTGCGGCTGGTAGCCGGGGTCGTTCTCCGGGGTGATGAACATTTCGTCACGGGTGAGCCCGTTGGGATCGAAGAAGGAGCCGGCGCCGTGGATCGTCCCGAAGAAGCGGTCGAAGCCGCGGGCGCAGGGCCAGTTCGAGACGTCAGGATTGTCTGCTGAGCCGCGATACGGAGTGACGTGCCATTTGCCCGACATGTAGGTGCGATATCCGGCGGGGCGAAGGGCTTCGGCGATGGTGAGGCAGGAGCGGTTGAGATCGCCCCGATACGAGGGCAGCCCGTAGTCGCCCATCATGTGGCCGACACCGGCCTGGTGCGCGTAGAGCCCGGAGAGCAGGGAGGCGCGGGTGGGGCAGCAGCGTCCGGCGTTGTAGAACTGACGGAAACGGAGCCCCCCGGAGGCGAGACCGTCCAGGTTGGGGGTCTCGATTTCACCTCCGTAGCAGCCGATGTCGGAGTAGCCCATGTCGTCGGACATGATGAAGATGACGTTGGGGCGTTGATCTGCGCAGACGAGGGAAATCGTCGCGAGGAAGAAGATCAGCGAGAGGAGAGTCATTGGCGGTCGCATGGGCGAAATCGTAGCGGGCGGAAGTGGGCGGCTCAAGCCTTCGTCCGGTGCTGGAAAGGTTGCGCGGGGTGGAGGGCGCCTGCTAGTCTTTCGCCATGCCGGCCATGCCTGAACCGCCCGAAGTACCCCCCAGCATACCTGCTGTGGCCGCGTCTCCTCCCCCAGTGGCCGAGTCTGCCTCGTATCAGGAACAGAAGGATGCTTCCGAGATGGTGGCGACCGCCCGCGAGTCGATCCTCGCCGAGGTGAGCAAGGTGGTCATCGGCCAAAAGGAGCCGATCGAGCAGCTTCTCATCGCCCTCTTCTCCGGTGGACACTGCCTGCTCACGGGAGCCCCGGGTCTGGCAAAGACACTGCTGGTGAGCACGCTCTCGGACATTCTCGATCTCAGGTTCCAGCGAATTCAGTTCACGCCCGATCTCATGCCCGCCGACATTTCGGGGACGGAGATTCTCGATGAGAGCAGCGGACGCCGCGAGCTCAGCTTTCGACCGGGACCGATCTTCGCCAACATGATCCTCGCGGATGAGATCAACCGGACCCCGCCCAAGACGCAGGCCGCGCTGCTCGAGGCGATGCAGGAGAAGCAGGTCACGGCCGGTGGAAAGAGTCGTGCGCTGCCGGCCCCGTTCTTCGTTCTGGCGACCCAGAACCCGATCGAGATGGAGGGAACCTATCCGCTGCCGGAGGCGCAGCTCGACCGATTCATGTTCAACGTCGTCATCGACTATCTCGGCGAGGACGACGAGGTCGCGGTCGTTTCCCAGACCACCGGAGCCGGCGCCGAAGCGGTGAAACGGGTGATCACCGGCGCAGACCTCATCCGCTGCCACGCCGTGGTCCGGGAGGTTCCCGTCGCGGAGGAGATCGTGCGCTATGCGGTGCGGCTGGCTTCGGCCTCGCGGCCCGGTGCCGCGGGCGAACCTGATTTCGTCAAGGAGCGCGTCAGCTGGGGCGCGGGTCTCCGCGCAGCCCAGAACCTGATTCTCGGAGGGAAGGCACGGGCTCTTCTCAACGGGCGGGCTCATGTCACCGCGGAGGACGTCCAGGCGCTGGCGCATCCTGTCCTCCGTCACCGGATCCTTCTCAACTACAAGGCGGAAGCGCAGGGTGTCTCGGCCGACGACGTCATCGACCAGCTTCTCGAGACAGTGCCGGGAGTGGTCTAGGAGCAATGGCGCTTGGGTAGCGGGGGGTGTCGAGGATTCTGGCCGGGATTTCTTCCTCCGGGATTGAACCGGATCGACCCTGCCTTGCCGTTTGGAGCGATCGCAAAACGGCTTGCCTTGAGGTAGGGACGAGGGT
>ENA-ORXT01001185-ORXT01001185.1-marine-metagenome-genome-assembly--contig:-NODE-1185-length-36358-cov-5.602933_pt1 | contig 36358 bp, 38 predicted proteins | sample MGYA00237868_ERZ511482 | MGnify/ENA metagenome assembly ERZ511482 | reverse complement strand
CGAGGCGCATAATGCGTGGCAAGTTGACCGGGGGCGGTCACATCGACACTGGTTGGTTGGGACAATGGCTGACCCAATGCCGCCTCAATCGCTTCTTGGGGCAAACCACCTGCGCGTAATAAGGTTGGCGTGGGACCATCCAACCCGATAATTGTGCTTTCTAATCCAACCGGGCAGGGGCCATCGTCCAAAATGGCGGCGATACGCCCGCCAAGGCCAGTCATCACATGCGCGGCAGTTGTGGCGCTGATCCGTCCTGACGGATTGGCCGACGGGGCCGCAACGGGGCCGCCAAATTCGGCCAACAGGCGTTGCGCTGTTTCATGGGCAGGAACACGCAAGCCAACAGTATTTAGCCCCGCGGTCACCAGTGATGATATCCCGTGATCTGCGCGCAAAGGCAGTACCAATGTCAGCGGTCCGGGCCAGAATGCGCTTGCGCGACCCCGACCGGGCCGCTTCATAAATCACATAGCCGCCCGCGATGCTGGTGATGGCATCGCCGACCCCCGGAATCAGGCCCAAAATCGAATCATACCCCAGTTTCAGGCCAAGGCCCGGCACCTCGAACTTGCTGTCAAAGGCGTTGGCGACATGGGCGATGCGCTTTGCGCGTGCTTCGTGGTGCGCTGAAACGGTTCCGATATCGATGGGACGGCTGGTCATGGAATGATCCTCGCTTTCGAAAGGGTAACGCGCCGGGGACCACCTCGTTCCCGGACAGGCAGGATTACCGCCGGGGTGCGGCGGTCGAGGCGCGCTCGGTGAAGGTCACGGCGACTTCCCGCCGGAAGGGGTCGGGCGGCGCGCCGCTCTCGCTCATGGCGACGATGGCGTCGGCGGCGAGGGTGCCGATGCGCCGGGCGGGCAGGCGCACGGTGGTCAGGCCCGGTTCCAGCTCCGCCGAGCCGCGCAGATCCCCGATCCCCACGACCGACACCTCGCCCGGCACCCGCACCCCCAGCGCCCCGGCGGCAAAGACGACCCCGTGGGCGATGACATCGTTGCCGCAGACCACGGCGGTCGGCGGGTCGGCGGACAGCAGGTCCAGCGCCAGCGCCTTCGCCGCGCCCATGTCGTAGGGACACGCCAGCACCCGGCGGGGCGGCACGCGCGCCTCCGCCGCCGCCATCGCCCGCATCGCCCCCTCCATCCTGTCCCGGGCGCGGTCGTTCGCCTGTGCCTCCGGAAACAGGAACGCGATATCGCGGTGGCCCAGCGCGATCAGGTGTTCGGTGACCAGACGCGCCGCCCGCCGGTTATCCGCCCCGATGCAGGGCAGCGCCGAATCCGCATCGTAGTTCCAGATCGACAGCGTCGGCACCCCCCGCCGCGCCAGCATCGTCAGCGGCACGGGTTCATGCGCAAAGCCGATCAGGGCCACCCCGTCGATTCGCCGCTCCAGCAAGGACCGCACGATTCCCGTCTCCAGCGACAGGTCGTAGCCATGGGCCGCGATCAGCATCGTGCGGTCGTGGTGGCGAAGGCGGGTGGCGAAGGCCTCGACCATCTCGGCGAAGATGGCATTGTCGATGGTCGGCACGATCAGCCCCACGGTGCCGGAGAACCGGTTCTGCATCGCCCCCGCCACCCGGTCGCGGATATAGCCCAGATCGCGCGCCGCTTCCTCGATCCGCTTGCGCGTCTCGGCGCGCACCATGTCGGGGCGGGCAAAGGCGCGGCTGACCGTCGCGATGGACACGCCCGCCCGGGCGGCCACATCGACGATCCCGGGCGGGCCGCCGCGTCTGTCTCGCTTGGTCATGGGGTATGGTTAACGAAGAATGAAAACGTTTGCATCCCCGTTTTCATCCGTTAGCGTATCCTCAACCACGCCCGTTAGAGGCGCGGAACCGGGGAAGATGCGAATGGAATTTCTGGGCTATTTCGGCGGCGTGTTCGAGCCGGTGGCATTTCTGCTGCTGCTCGGCGGGACCGTGGGGGGGTTGATCCTCGGCGCGACGCCGGGATTGTCGCCGACCATGGCGGTCGCGCTGCTGATTCCCTTCACGTTCCAGCTGTCGCCGGCCCACGGGCTGATCCTGCTGGGCGCGGCCTATACCTCGACGGTGGCGGGGGGCGCGGTCAGTGCGATCCTGCTGCGCATCCCCGGCGCCCCCGCCAATATCGCCACGGCACTGGACGGGCACGAAATGGCCAGGAACGGCGAGGGGACGCGGGCGCTGCATCTGTCGTTCCTCGCCTCGGGCATCGGGGGGGTGATCGGGGTGCTGCTGCTGATCTTCCTGACGCCGGTGCTGGCGGAATGGGCGCTGGCCTTCGGGCCGTCGCACCTGTTCTGGATGGCCATCCTCGGTGTCACGCTGATCGGGTCGCTGGACAGCAAATCCTTCGTCAAGGGGCTGCTGTCCGGGTGCATCGGGCTGTGGCTGTCGACCATCGGATACGACGACATGCAGGGCGCGCCGCGCTTCATCTTCGCCGATGCGCTGACGGGCGGCATCAATATCATCGCCGCCCTCATCGGCCTGTTCGCCATCCCGCAGGTGATGGAGATGTTCGCCAAGGGCCGCAATGCCGCCGCCATCGAGCAGGTGGCCATCACGAAGCACAGGCTGTCCGACAGCTTCCGCGAGATCGGACGGTCGGGCCGCGCGCTGGGCGTCGGGACGGTCGTGGGGTCGGTGATCGGGCTGATCCCGGGCGTGGGCGGGCAGATCGCGGGGCTGGTCGCCTATGACCAGACGCGCAAGCTCTCGCCCCACAAGGCAAAATTCGGCACGGGCCATCCGGAGGGCGTGATCGCCGCCGAATCCGCCAACAACGCCATGGTCGGGCCGTCCCTCGTGCCGCTGCTGACGCTCTCGATCCCCGGATCGCCCACCGCCGCCGTGCTGCTGGGCGGCTTGCTGATCCACGGGATTTTCCCCGGCGGCGACCTGTTCGAGCGGCATCCGGAGGTGATCTGGACCTTCATCAACTCGATGCTGCTGGGGCAGATCCTGATGGTCGTCTTCGGCATCTGGATCGCGGCCTCGGCGGCGCGCATCGCCCGGGCGCCGGTGCCGATCATGGCGGCGGCGGTGCTGGTGCTGGCGGTCTTCGGGTCGTATTCGGTGCAGCAGTCGATGGGCGATGTCTACGTGATGCTGATCCTCGGCATCGGCATGTTCGCGCTGGAGAAGTTCGGCTTTTCCGCCGCGCCGCTGGTGCTGGGCCTGATCCTCGGCCCGATCGCGGAGGCGAACTTCATCCAAGGGTCGATGATCGCGACGGCGACGGACGGGCCGTGGATCTACTTCTTCGGCGGGCTGCTGAATCTGGTGCTGGTGGCGCTGGTGATCGGGTCGATCGCCTACAGCTTCGCCTCGAACCGCGCGATGAACGCGGCGGTGGACGGCATGCAGGGGGACGCGCGATGACCGGCACCCGCATCCAGCATACGGTGCCCGCCCTGGTCGTCCTCGCCGTGGCGGCGGTGGTGACGTGGCTCAGCTTTACCGAGGAACCGGCGGAAGCCTTCCTGTTTCCGCGCGTCGTGTCGGTCTTCTTCATCGGCCTCGCCGCGTGGAACGCCTGGCGCGCCGTCACCGGGCTGGCGCGGGTGGGGGGCGGAATCCCGGCGCGCATGGCGATGAACGTCGTGCCGGGGGTGGCGGTCGCGCTGGTCTTCGTGTTCGTCGCCGCGACATCGCTGGGCTTCTACGTCAGCGGTGCGCTCGCGTTCCTCGCCATCACCACGCTCTACGACCCCGCGCCCCTCTCCAGCCTCAATGGTTGGGTACGAAGGATAGGGGTTACACTGATCTTCATGGGCGTGATCCATGCCCTGTTCGCCCTGCTGCTCCGGGTTCAGACCCCGCGCGGCATGTTCTTCTAGGTACACCGAAAAACGACGAAGGGAAGAAATTATGAGACATCTCGTTACCGGCCTGACCATGGCCCTCGCCTCCACGCTGATGGCCGGCACGGCGACCGCCGCCGACAGCTTCCCCGAGCGCCCCGTGGGCGTGATGGTGTCCTACGGCGCGGGCGGGGCGACCGACTTCCAGGCGCGCATCGTGACCATGGTGGCGGGCAACGAGGATTACCTCGGCCAGCCGATCTACATCGTCAACAAGCCCGGTGCGGGCGGGCGCGTCGGCTGGAACTGGCTGGCGACGCAGGCCGATGCGGACGGCTACACCGTCGGCGCCTACAACGTCCCCCACTTCATCGCCCAGTCCATCAAGGGCGGCGTCAAGTACTCCACCGACAGCTTCGAGCCGATCGCCAACTGGGGGTCCGACCCCGCCGTGGTCGTCGTGGGCAAGGACAGCGACTTCGACACGATGGAGGATCTGGTCGCCTACGCCAGGGAGAACCCCGGCAAGACCACGGTTTCCGGCGCGGGCCTGTTCGTCGGCCACCACATCGCGGCGTTGCAGATCGAGAAGGCCTGCGAGTGCAAGATGGCCTATATCCCCACCAAGGGCGGCGGCGCGGCGGCGATGAAGGCCGTGATCGCGGGCGACGTGCTGGCCGGGATCAACAACCTGTCCGATGCCTACCGCGCGCAGGAATCCGGCAATGTCAAGATCCTCGGCGTGGCCGATCTGGAGCGGAACGAGGAATTCCTGCCCGACGTGCCGACCCTGATGGAAGCGGGCCTCGACGTGGACGATTCCTCCGTCAACTTCCGTGGCCTGATGGTGCCGAAGGGGACCGACCCGGCGGTCATCGACATGCTGGCCGAGAAAATCCCCGCGATGTTCGAGAACAAGCGCGTTGCGGGCAAGATGAAGGCCGGCGGCTCGCCGATGAAGATCATGAACCGCGAGGAAGTCCGGAAGATGTGGGCCGAGCGCGAAGAGTACCTCAAGGGCCTGCTCGAAGGTCTTTGATCCTGCCGGTTCCCGGGCTACCTGTAGCCCGGGGCCTTGCAACCACGACTGTGCGACACGACCCCGGCCCCGGAAATTGCCACACGGTTTCCGGGGCACCCTCCCCTCCTCTCCCCCCGCTTCGCGCCCGGGCCGCGATCCCCATCGACTCGAAGCACGGCGTGTCCGACGGACCGCGTTTCACTCCGACTGACGAGATATCCCCCCATGGCCGCCCCCTCCCCCGCCGTTCCCTCCCCCGCCGTCCTGTCCCCCGCCGTTCCGCCCCCCGCCGTCCTGTCCGACGATGCCGCCCTCGTCGCCACCGTGATGCAGCGCGCGCGCGTCGCGCAGGCCGCCTACGAGCGGGGCGGCTCGCAGGAACGCTACGACCGCACCGCCCTCGCCGCCGCCTGGGCGCTGATGGAGCCGGGCCGCAATGCCGACCTCGCCGCCATGGCGGTCGAGGCGACGGGGCTGGGCAACGTGCCGGACAAGATCACCAAGAACCACCGCAAGACGCTGGGCCTGCTGCGCGATATCCGGGATGCGAGGACGTTCGGCGTCATCGGCGACGACCCCGCCACCGGCATCACCGAAATCGCCCGGCCCAAGGGCGTGATCGGCGCGGTCGTTCCCTCCACCAATCCCGTCGCCACCCCCGTGAACAATGCGGTCAATGCGCTGAAGGGGGGCAATGCGATCGTGCTGTCGCCCTCGCCCAAGGGTAATACCGTCTGCGAACGGCTGATCGGCCATATCCACGCCGAATTCGCCAGGATCGGCGCGGACCCCGATCTGGTGCAGATGGTGCCTGCGCCGTCGTCGAAAGCCAAGACCCAGGCGCTGATGGAGATGTGCGACCTGCTGGTCGTGACGGGTTCGCAGGACAACGTGCGCCGCGCGTATTCCTCCGGCACCCCGGCGCTGGGGGTCGGTGCGGGGAACGTGACGGTGATCGTGGACGAGACGGCCGACCTGCCCGGGGCGGCGCGCAGGATCACGGCGTCCAAGACCTTCGACAATGCCACCTCCTGCTCCTCCGAGAATTCGCTGATCGTGGTCGATGCCGTCCGCGACGACTTCCTGCGCGCGCTACACGCGGCGGGCGGGCGGCTGTTGCAGGGGCGCGATGCCGAGACGCTGAAATCGGCGCTGTTCGGCGGCGGGGGCCTCAACCGCCACATGATCGCCCGCAGCCTGCCGGAGATGCTGGCGGCGGCGGGGGTGAGCGTTCCCGATCCCGACACCGCGCGCTTCGTGCTGGTCCCCGGTATCGGGATCGGGCCGGAGCATCCGGAATCGGGCGAGAAGCTGTCCCTGGTCACCACGCTCTACTCCGCCCGCGATTTCGACGATGCGAAGGGGATCGCCGCACGCCTGCTGGCGCATCAGGGCGCGGGCCATTCCATCGGGCTGCACTCCGCCGACGACGCCCGGGCGCGGGATCTGGGCGCGACGCTGCCGACCAGTCGCGTGATAGTGAACCAGGCGCATTGCTTCGCCACGGGCGGGTCGTTCGACAACGGCATGCCGTTCTCGCTGTCGATGGGCTGCGGCAGCTGGGGCGGCAATTCCATCGACGAGAACCTGCACTGGCGGCATTTCATCAATACCACCAGGATCGTGCGCACCATCCCGCCGAACGAGCCGAGCGTGGACGACATCTTCGGCGAATACTGGCAGGCCGCCGGACGATGAGCGATTCGGTCGCCGCGATCCTCGAACGCCGGGCGCGCGAGACGCCGGACGCCCCGTTCCTGATCGACCCGGACGGGACCGCGCTGACCTATGCCGGGGTCGCGGCGCGGGCGCGCGGGCTGGCCGGGTGGCTGGCCGCGCAGGGGATCGCGCCGGGCGAGAGTGTCGCCTGGGCCATGCCGAACGGGCCGGATTCCGCGCTGTGCTTGCTGGGCATCCTGCGCGGGGGGTATCTGGCGACCGCGATCAATCTGGTCGCGGGGCGCGATATCATCGCCTACGTGCTCGACCATTCGGACGCGCGGATCGTCTTCGTCGATGCCGGGACCGAAGCGCCGATCCGCGAGGCACTGGCGCAGTCGGAATCGGACGCGCGGGTCGTGGTGATCGGAAGGGACATCCCCTGCCCCGGGCCTGATCCGGGGCCTGCTCCCACTCGAACAGGCCCCGGATCAAGTCCGGGGCAGGGGATTGCTCCGGGCGAAACCGACGGCCTGCTGATGTACACTTCCGGCACGACCGGGCGGCCCAAGGGGGTGGTGCTGACCCAGGCCAGCCTCGTCGCCGGGGGCGCGAATCCGGCGCTGGCGCACGGGCTGACGGCGGGCGACCGCGCGCTGTGCACCCTGCCGCTCTACCATATCAACGGGTTGTGCGTGACGGTCATGGGACCGCTGGTCTCGGGCGGATCGGTGGTGCTGCCGCCGAAATTCTCGGTCAAGAGCTTCTGGGCCACCCTGCGCGCCCGGGGCTGCACGTGGTTCTCGGTGGTGCCGACGCAGATTTCGTACCTGCTGCACGACGAGACCCCGTTCGAGGCCATCCCCGCCCTGCGCTTCGGCCGCTCCGCCTCGGCCCCGCTGTCGCCCGACGTGCAGACGGCGTTCGAGGGCCGCTTCGGCGTGCCGATCATCGAGACGATGGGCCTGACGGAAACGGCGGCGCAGATCCTCTCGAACCCCCTGCCCCCCGGCCTGCGCAAGATCGGCTCGCCCGGCACCGCCATCGGCAACGAGGTCGTCATCGCCGACACGGCCCGACGCGAACTGCCGCGCGGCGAGGAGGGCGAGGTGCTGGTGCGCGGTGCCAACGTCATGCGCCTCTACCGCAAGAACCCGCAGGCGACGGCGGAGGCGCTGACCCCCGACGGCTGGCTGCGCACCGGCGATCTGGGGCGGATGGATGCGGAGGGCTACGTCACCATCACCGGGCGGCTGAAGGAACTGATCATCAAGGGCGGCGAGAACATCGCCCCGCGCGAGGTGGACGAGGCGCTCTACACCCATGCCGACGTGATCGAGGCGGCGGCCTTCGCCTGCCCCTGCGACCGCTACGGCCAGCGGATCGAGGCGGGGGTGATGCTCAGCGCAGGATCGACGGCGACCGAGGCCGCGCTGATTGCCCTGTGCATCGAGCGCATCGGCGCGTTCAAGGCCCCCGACCGCGTGCATGTCCTGCCCGAACTGCCGAAAGGGCCGTCGGGCAAGATCCAGCGGATCAAGCTGGCGGCGCTGGTGCTGGGCGGCTGAACCTACGAGCCGACAGTTTCACCTATCCTGCCCCGGTCCTGAGCCGGGGCCTGTCGTAGCAAGGTACGCCGCAGTAACAGGCCCCGGCTCAGGGCCGGGGCAGGAGATATTCTCAATACGGTCAGTCATTGCCATCGCTGATATCCGACTTGCTCAGCACCGGCGGCACGCCCAGGTTATTGCGCCACGTGACATAGGCCATGACGGGCCGATCGCGGGTCCGCATCGCGTGGGGCTGGTCGCCGCCGTGAAAGACGCTGCCGCCGGGGCCGAGGGTTTCGGTCGCCATGCCCTCGCGCTGGAACTCCGCCTCCCCCGCGACCACCAGATACAGCTCCTCCGCCGGGTGCCGGTGCCACGGATACCACAACCCGGCGGGCATGTAGACGAGCCACGCGCTCATCCGCGCACTGGCCCACGCCCCGCCCCGCCCGATGATGCCGTAGCACCCGAACCGGTCCATGAAGTGCCGTCCGATCCCGGTCCCCGCATAGGTCTCGCGCCACAGCGCATGCGGCCCGGCGGCCCGCATCGCTCGATACAGCGCCGCATACGCACCCGCCGCCATCGGACCTTCCCGCGCCATGAAATCGGCGCAGGGGCGGTGAACCGGTGTCATCGGCTGCGGGGTCAGGTCGTCCGGAAAGGGGCAGAAGGCGCGGGTATCCGGATGCGCCCCGTGCACCGCCCGCACCTCGCGCAGCAGGGCATCGAACGCCGCGCTCATCGCGCGACCACGGGGAGACGGGGCAACGGGGTCTGCGCCATGTGACGGCCTGCTGTCGGAACCTGTCCGGCCAGGTAACCGCAGGACCGGGCATGGCGTCAACGGCGGAACGTGCCTGTTGCGGAAAAGAGCCGCAGGACACGACCCGCAATCGATCACGCCCGGCGAAACACTTCGAAAGGATCATCAAATCACGGAACCGGGGGAAACCTTTTGCATTGCGGCGCAGTTCCCTCACCGTCCGAAACAACACCGAGACCGACCATGAAAAAGACCGTCCTGTCCGCCGCCCTCCTCGCCGCCTTCGCTGCCGGCTTCGCCACCGGCCCCGCCCTCGCCGACGATACGGCGGAGAACGACGACGGGCGATTCCAGCTCGGCTATCTGACCTGCGAGATGACGGATGGCAGCAGCCTGATCCTCGTCAGCGAACAGAGCTTCGATTGCGTGCTCGACGCGGCGGAGGACGGCAAGGACGAGACCTACGAACTGACGATCCGCAAGTACGGCGTCGATCTCAGCGCGACCGAGGAGCAGGAACTGCGCTGGGCCGTCTTCGCCCCGTCGACCTTCGACAAGCACGGCGTGCTGGAGGGCGAATACGGGGGCGTGTCCGCCGATATCGCCCTCGGCTACAGCATCGGGGCCAAGGCGCTGGTGGGAGGCGGCACCGATTCCATCGCGTTGCAGCCCGTCAGCCTGACGAAGGGCGAGGGTCTGGGCGCGGCGCTAGGGGTCGAGCGGGCGACGCTGACCTATACCGGCCTCGCGGAATAACGCGCCCCTGCCGACCGTGATGCAGGACGCCGTGCCGGTCCCGGTGCGGCGTCTTTTTCACGAGAGGCCGGGATCGCCGCTCGACAGGGCCGCCCGGTGCTGTAGCCTCCCTGCGAAACCCGGGGGTCCGCCATGCTCAGCAATCTTTCACTCGACGACAGTATCGCGCAGGCGCGCGAGACCTATGCCGCCGCCCGACCGCAGGCGCGGCAGACGCACGAGGCGGCCTGCGCCCACATGCCCGGCGGCAATACCCGCACGGTGCTGTTCCACGGGCCGTTCCCCCTGCGCGCGGCCCGGGGCGAGGGGGCGTATCTGTTCGACACCGACGGGCATCGCTACGTGAACCTGCTGGGCGAATACACCGCCGGGGTGTTCGGCCATTCGCATCCGGCCATCAAGGCGGCACTCGCCGACGCCATCGAAACCGGCCTCAATCTCGGCGCGCATAACGAGGCCGAAGCGGATCTTGCCGCCCTCGTCACCGCGCGGTTTCCGGCGATGCAGCGCGTGCGCTTCACCAATTCGGGGACAGAGGCGAATCTGATGGCCGTCTCGACCGCCCGGGCCGTGACGGGGCGCGATTCGGTGATGGTGTTCCGGGGCGGATATCACGGCGGGCTGATGTACTTCAAGGACGGGGTCGGCGGGGTCAATGCGCCGTTTTCCTTCGTGCTCGGCACCTATAACGATGCGGAAGGGGCGCGGGCGCTGATCCGCGAGGCGGGGGACGCCCTCGCCTGCGTGATCGTCGAGCCGATGCTGGGGTCCGGCGGCTGCATCCCCGCCGATCCGGCGTTTCTGGCGGCCCTGCGCGAGGAGACGACCGGAAGCGGCGCGCTGCTGATCTTCGACGAGGTGATGACCTCCCGCTTCGGGGCGCACGGGGCCGGGGCGCTGGCGGGGGTGACGCCGGACCTGATGACGCTGGGCAAGTGGGTGGGGGGCGGCATGTCCTTCGGCGCGTTCGGGGGGCGTGCGGATATCATGGACGTGTTCGACCCCGCGCGCGCCGGCTCGCTGCCCCATGCGGGGACGTTCAACAACAATATCCTGTCGATGAAGGCCGGAATCGCGGCCCTGAGCCAGGCCTTCACCGCCGCCGAGGCCGAGGCGCTGCACACGCGCGGCGAGGATCTGCGCGGGCGGCTGAACGCGCTCTTCGAGGCCGAGGGCGTGGCGATGCATGCCAGCGGGGCGGGGTCGCTGATGACCCTGCACGGGGTCGCGGGGCCGGTGGCGCGCATGGCCGATATCGCGGGGTCGAACGATGCGGCCAGGGAACTGATGTTCCTCGACTTGCTGGAGCGCGGCTACTACATCGCCCGGCGCGGGTTTCTGGCGCTGTCCATCGCGCTGGAGGACGCGCATATCGACGGGTTCGTCGAGGCGGTGGGGGGTATCGTGCGGGCGCGGCGGGCGGCGTTGCCCCGGCGCATCTAGACCGGCTCGAACCGATACCCCCGCTTCTCCGCGACCACCCGCCCCATGCCGCCCCCCGGCAGGTGAAAGCCGACCATCGCGATCCCGTCCGCCGCCAGCCGATCCAGCAGCGCCGCGCGGGTCTTCGCGCCTCTTTCCGCATCCTGATCCGACCCCGAGGGCCATTCGGGCCGCTCGAACGCGACATGCGCATTGCCGATGGCATCCCCGACCACCATCGCCTCGCCCGCCCCCGACGCGATGTGCAGGGCGGTATGCCCCGGCGTGTGGCCCGGCGTGGCGATGGCGGTGATGCCCGGCAGCACCTCCTCGCCCTCCCCGAACAGCACGATCCCGTCCAGCGCCGCCAGCCGCCGCCGCGCCCCGGCGGCAAAGGACGCGCGGGCCTCGCCGATCGTTCCGGCGGTGGCGGGGTCGGTCCAGTAGGCGTGCTCGGCCTGCCCCATCATGTGGACGGCATCGGGAAACATCAGGTCGTCGAAATCGTCGAGAACGCCCCACAGGTGATCCGGGTGGCCATGGGTGAAGACGACATGGGTGACATCCTCCGGCGCGATGTCGATGGCGTCCAGCGCCCCGGCCAGCCCCCCGACCCCGTCCTGGAAGTTCGCCCCCGCCCCGGCATCGAACAGCACCGTGCGCTCCCCGTCCTGCAACACCGTCACGTTGCAGGGCGGCGTGATCGGGGCCGCCGGGTCGATGCCGTGCCGCGCCAGGATCACGCCGAGTTCCTCCTGCGGCATCGGTCCGAACAGGAAGCCCGGCGGCAGGCTCAGATTGCCGTCGCTGACCGTGCGCAGGGTCGCGTCTCCGATTTCCAGCGCATGGGCGGTGAAGGGGCTGCTCGCCAGCGTGGCGACACCGGCGGCGGAGAGGGACAGGAACTGGCGGCGGTGCATGGGTGTTTCTCCTGATCTGGATGAACCGAATTCACTCTGACCCGGGCAGCGAACCGGGGCAGGGCAACTCATGGTGCAGGACTACTCCCACTCCATCGCCTCGAACACGCGCCCCGCATTGCGGGTGGCCAGTTCCTCGAACGTGTCGAGATGGGCATAGGCGGACTGGTCGACGTAATACGCCTCCGCCAGCCCGTCCCCGTTCTCGATCACCTCGGCCACCTTCGCGCGCAGGTCGACCAGATAGTCGCGGGTATAGCGGCGCACCTGCGCCATGTTCGTCGGGTGGCCGTGGCCGGGGATGACGTGGAGCGCGCCGAGACCCTCGAACGGTCCCTCCCACGTCTCGATCCAGCCCGCCGTGTCGGTATCGTCGAAGATCGGCGGCAGGCGTTCGTGGAAGGCCATGTCCCCCGCGATCACCAGCCGCTGCTGCGGCAACCAGACCTGGATATCCCCCGGCGAATGGGCGGGGCCGAGATGCAGCACCTCTATGGTGAACTCCCCGAGTTCGAGCACCTTCTCGTCTGCGAAAGTCTCGGTCGGCAGGGCCACATCGGTCCTGTCCGCGCGTTCCTTCAGGCGATTGCGGGCATTGTCGAGAATGTCGTGGCCGCGCGCCTCGAATTCCCCGGCGGCATCCTCGTGCGCCAGGATCGCCACGCCCTGCGCGGCCCAGTACGCATTGCCCAGCATGGCATGGCCCTGCCCGTTCTCGTTGATGACGAGGACGACCGGTTCGTCGGTGATCGCCCCGATCTCGGCATGCAGCGCCTCGGCCAGACCCCACGAGCCGCCCCCGTTGACCACCACGACCCCCTCGCCCGTCACGATGAAGCTGAGATTGTTGTTGTGCCCCGCGTTCTCGTAGGTGGACGGCGCGGTCGCCCCGATGGCGGACCACACATGCGGGATCACCTCGACCGGCTTCGAGTACAGCAGCGAGGCGGGGTACTGGTCGGGGATCGACTGGTCGGCGGCGGCGGGGAGGATATTCGTCGCCATCGCGGCCACGAAGACCGCCGTCACATATTCAGCGAAGCGCATGGAATGGGGTCCTTTCCTGATCGGCGCGGGGCCGGAACGACTGGAAACCCCCGCGCGCACGCCCGATATGGACACCATGGAAATCACGGATATCATGGAACGCTTCGGAGACGCGCAGACGATGGCGCTCGCGGGGCTGGCGGTCGGGGCGGCGTTCGGCATCGCCGCGCAGGCTTCGGCTTTCTGTCTGCGGGCGGCGACGGTGGAGGTCGGGCGCGGGAGCGGCGGCTCGCGCCTCGGCGTGTGGTTGCTGGCGGCGGCGGCGGCCATCCTCGGCACGCAGGTGCTGGCGGTCGGCGGGTATCTCGACCTCGACGCCTCGCGCTATCTGGACCAGGGCGGTTCGCTGTCGGGGGCGCTGCTGGGCGGGGCGCTGTTCGGGGCGGGCATGATCCTGTCGCGGGGCTGTTCGGGGCGGCTGCTGATCCTGTCGGCCACCGGCAACCTGCGCGCGATGTTCGCCGTCGCGGTCTTCGCGGTGACGGCATGGCTGGCCTATGACGGCGCGCTGGTGCCGGTGCGCGAGGCGCTTACGGGCCTGTGGCGCGGCCGGTCGGGCGCGGCGGAGGTGACCGGGTTGCTGGGTTTGGGCACCTATGGCGGCATCGGGATCGGGGCGGCGCTGCTGGTGCTTGCCGGGGTGACGGCGTGGCGCACCGGCACGGGCCGGGTGGCGGGCGTCGCCGCGCTGGCCACGGGCGGCGCGATCGCGCTGGGCTGGTGGGCGACCTCGGCCATCGCCGCGCTGTCCTTCGACCCGATGGATGTGGAGAGCGTCACGTTCTCGCGCCCCTTCGTCTTTCTCGCGGAGGGGATCGCGGGCCGCGAGCCGCTGTTCGGCTTCGGCACCGCGATGCTGGGCGGCGTGCTGGTCGGCGCGTTCGTCTCGGCCCTGCTGCGCCGCGAAGTGCGGGTGCAGCGGTTCGAGAGCCTGCGCGATGTGCCCCGCTATGCGCTGGGCGCGGTGATGATGGGCGTCGGTGCCGTGGCGGCGGGCGGCTGTGCGACGGGGGCGCTGACCGGGGTGACGACCTTCGCGATGGCACCGGTGCTGGCCCTGATCGGGATCGCGCTGGGGGCGATGGTGACGGATCGGATCGTGGATCATGCGCCCGGCCTGCGGTTGGCGGCGGCGGCGGGTTAGCAGACCCCGCTGCCCCGGGCAACGACCCGGAGCCTCGCAGGTCGGCGCACTACTGTTCGAGGCCCCGGGTCCGCGCCCGGGGCAGGGGCGATATTTCCCCCTATTCCGCATCGGGGGTCACGTCCAGAACCCGCGCGGTCATCGTGATCCGGGCGGGACCGGGCTTGCAGTCGGTCATGCAGGGTTCGCCCTGCGACAGGGTGGCCGTATCGGGGCGCGCATCCCGGGAGAAGCCCCCCGCATTCGGCATCTCGACATCGCCGAAACTCTCGCGCGACAACTCGAAATCATCCTCGATCACGTCATTCATGTACAGCAGATACGCCGTGATCGCGTAGACCTCGTCATCGCCCAGCGACTGCGCCTCGCCGAACGGCATTGCGCGGTGGACATAGTCCCAGACCGTGGACAGATACGGCCAGTAGGAGCCGACGGTCTTGACCGGGCGATCACTCGTCAGCGTCCCCTGTCCCCCCGCCAGCACGGGCCAGCGGTCGATCCCCTCGCCGAAATCGCCGTGGCAATAGGCGCATTTCCCGGCATAGATCTCCTCGCCGTCGATGGCATTGCCGGAGCCGTCGGGCAGGCCCGCGCCGTCGGGGCGCACGTCGATATCCCATGCCGCGATCTCGTCGGGTGTGGCCATGCGGCCAAGGCCAAGCCCCTCGGCATGGGCGAGGGCGGGCAACGCGATCAGCGCGAGCGCCGCGACCTCAGGAAACCTCGACATTCTCCGCCTCCCCCGTCTTCAGCACGTGCCATGTCTGGATGCCGTTATTGTGGTAGATCGAGTTCTCGCCCCGCACCGCGCGCAGGGCGTCCTTGGTCGGCTGCACATTGCCGTCGCTGTCGATGGCCCGGCTCTGCAACAGCAGGGGCGACCCGTCCCAGTCGAATTCGTGATAGAACCGGTGCAGCGCCATCGGCAGCCGAGGCCCGTCGATCCGCGCCGCGCGCCAGTTGCGCCCACCATCGAGCGACACGTCCACCCGCTCGACCGTGCCGCGCCCCGACCATGCCAGCCCGGTCAGCACCGTATGCCCCTTGCCGTGGGTGATGGGGGCCTGGGGCGAGGGGTTCGTGATGACGGATTTCACATCCATTTCCCACGTGAACCGCCGCGCCGTGCCGTTCGCCATCAGATCCGTATATTTCGAGGTTTCCTCGCGGTGATGCCACGGCTGGTCCCCCACTTCGATGCGGCGCAGCCATTTCACCCACATATTGCCCTCCCACCCCGGCACGACGATGCGCAGGGGATAGCCCTGTTCGGGGCGCAGCGCCTCGCCGTTCATGGCAAAGGCGACGAGGCAGTCGTCCAGCGCCTTCTCCATCGGGATCGAGCGGGTCATGGCCGACGCATCGGCCCCCTCCGGCATGATCCACTTCGCACCGGCCCTGATCCCCGCCTCCTCCAGCAGGTGGCGCAGCGGCACGCCGGTATACATCACGCAATGCACCATGCCGTGGGTGAACTGGCATCCGTTCAGCTGCGCGCCCCGCCATTCCATGCCCGAATTCGCCGCACATTCCAGGAAGTAGAGCCGGTTCTCGCGCGGGAAGCGTTTGATGTCCTCCATCGTGAAGACGAGGGGCCTGTCGACCAGCCCGTTGATCATCAGGCGGTGCTCGGCGGGGTCGATCTCGGCGATACCCGCGTGGTGACGCTCGAAGCACAGGCCGTTGGGCGTGATGATGCCGTCCAGCTTGTGCAGGGGCGTGAAATTGACGGAACTGACCGGATCGGCGGTCAGCCACGGCACGTCGCGGCGCACGGTATCCGCCTCGTATTCCGAGGGCATGCCGTAGGGCCGCGCATCGACGCCGTCGCCCAGATACTGGTTCCAGTCCTGCATTTCGGTGATGGCGGGATCGCCCGCCGCCCGGGCGCTCGCCGGGATCGCCGCCGCACCGCCCAGTGCCAGCGCCCCGCGCATCAGCGCCCGCCGCGACGGAACGGATTTCGAATCTGCCATGGCACGTCTCCGCTTCGTGAGTTGACTACAGAACGATGTCGACGGCCGTCTTGCCGTCCGGCGCGACCGTGCCGACATCCGCGAAATGGGCCTCGACCACATCCCAGATCGCCGGGCCGGTCGTTTCCTCGTTCACCGAGGCCCAGCCCGCGACGATGTACTCGCGGCCCGCCTCGATCGGCTCGCCGCTGGCCAGATGTGTCATGTCGGAAATGCGCTGACCGGCGGGCGCGCCCACGTCGATGCGGTATCCCATCCCCCCGACCCGCACCATGTCGCCGCCCTGCTGGTAATAGGGATCGGGGTTGAAGATATTGTCCGACACATCCTCCAGGATCAGCTTCAGCATCTCGCCGCTCATCCCCGTGCGATAGGCGGACGGATAGGTCATGGCGGTGGCATTGTGCAGATCCTCGACCGTCACATCGGCCCCTGCCGGAACACTGGTCCCCCAGCGGAAGCCCGGCGAGAGGGCAATCTCCGCATCGCGCCGGGACAGCAGCGCATCGCAGATCACGTCGTCCCACGTGCCGTTGAAGTTGCCGCGCCGGTACAGCGTGTCCTCCGTCCGCCCGATCACGCGGGCCAGTTCGTCCTCGTACGGCGCACGCTGTTCGTCGATCAGGGCGGTGATGGCCGAATCCGGGGCGATAACGTCGGAAAAGATGGGGATCAGGCGATACCCGAAACCCTTCACCTCCCCGTCCCGCACATCCAGATCGAGGCGCGAGAGGAACTTGCCGTTCGACCCGCTGGCCACCAGCAGCGTGCCGTTCACCAGCAGCGGCTCGGGAAAGGCATCGTGGGTATGCCCGGTCAGGATCGCGTCGATCCCGTCGACCCGGCTCGCCAGCTTGCGATCCACGTCGAAACCGTTATGGGACAGCAGGATCACCGCCGCCGCGCCCTCCTCCTCGCGCGCTTCGGCGACCAGTTCCGCCAGCCGCTTCTCGCGGATGCCGAAGCTGAGATCGGGGAACATCCAGCCCGGGTTCGCGATGGGCATGTAGGGAAACGCCTGCCCGATCACGGCGATCACGGCCCCGCCGCGCTCGAAATACGTCACGCCCTCATAGGCGGGTTCGTCCCATTCCGCATCGAAGATGTTCGCGCCCAGCATCGGGAAGGGCAGGCTCTCGCTGACCTCGCGCACGTAATCGCCGCCATAGGTGAATTCCCAATGCGCGGTCATGGCGTCGGGCTTCAGGGCATTCATGACCGCGATCATGTCGCGCCCCTTGGTGGCATTGGCGGTATAGCTGCCCTGCCACGTATCGCCGCCATCCAGCAGCAGCGCATCGGGGCGCTCGGCCCGGATGGAATCGATGACGGTGGCGACGCGGTCCAGACCCCCCATCCGCCCGTACTCCCCCGCCAGCGCGGTGAAATCGACCGAGGACAGCGCGTAGGCATGGGGCGACCCCGGCGCGATGCCGAAACGGTCGAGGAAGGCCGCGCCCGTGACATGGGGCGGCTTCCCCTCCGCGATGCCGACGCCCAGATTGACCGAGGGTTCGCGGAAATACACCGGCTTCATCTGCGCATGGATATCGGTGATGTGCATGATGGTGACATTGCCGACCGATGGCATGTCGATCAGCCCGCCCTGGGTCATCGCCTGCCGCGCCGCCGCCCGGCTCCAGCCCCCGCCCAGGCCCGTCAGCGCGGTCGCGGCCACGCCTGCCTGGAGGAATTCGCGTCTGGAAATCATCACGACTCTCCCGTCCGCGCGAGATCACTCGCACGATGTGACGCCCCGGGGCGACGGTGGAAAATGCAGGAATCCGCCCCGCGCGATGCGAGGCGGGGGGACGGTCAGCCGACCTTGATCTTCTTGGAGGTCTCGTAGACCTCGCCGTCATCCGCCACCCACTTGAATGCCAGTTCACCCGCTTCGGGCACGCGCATCCGGAATTCGAAATAGGGATTCGCCGAGACCGCCGGCTCGACCGCCGCCTCGAACACCATCGTGCCGTTGAAGGTGACGGAAAAGGTGTTGACGATATTGCGCGGGATCAGTTCGCCGGTCTTCTTGTCCTTGCGCTGGCCCGATTCCATCGGATGCGAGATCAGCGTCTTGATCGTGACGACCTCGCCGATTTCGGCGGATTTGGGCACTTTCACGCGGGGTTTGATTTTCGCCATCTTTCTGCTCCTTATCCGCCACAGCCGCCGATGGTCACCTTGACGGCACGGGTGTCCTGGTGGAAGGACCCGTCCTTCATCCGGGCGACCGCCACGATGTTCTGCGTCTGCGCCAGCCGCACGCGGGTCGAGGCGGATGCCTCGGCGCTGAGCGGCGAGAACTTGAAGGTGGCCACGCCGGGATTGGGGTTGCCGTCGGCGAGGATCAGGATTTCCTCGACCATGTCGTCCCCCTCCATCGCGCTGTCGACCGCGACCTCGATCGGCACCGTATTGCCGTTTTCGGCAATCTCGGGGGCCGTCACCGTGATCCTGCCCGTCGCCACCTCGGCCCCGCCGGTGAAGGCGCCGATCGCCTCCTCCGTCGCCGTGGCCCGGGCAATCCCGGTTCCGCCGAGCGTGGCCGCAAGTGCCGCACTGACGCCGAGACACAGCGCATCCCGTCTGCTGACGTTCACCGTCATGGTCGACCTCCCCTGTTCCGAATCACCGTTCATATTCATGGAATACGATACGATCATGTTTTCCGCTTGTAAAGCACCGCCGCCATCACGCGCGGCCCATCAGTTCGCGCAGCGGCCCGGCGATGGATCCGCGCACCATCCATTGCAGCACCAGCCACGACCCCGCGAACATGCCCGCCATGGCGACCGGCGCGCTGTAGGCCAGGGCGGAGGCGGCGGTCAGCCCCTGTCCGATCGTGCAGCCGAAGGCCAGGACCCCGCCGATTCCCATCAGCACCGCGCCCAGCACCTGCCGCTTGAAACTGCCCGCATCGTCGCAGGCCTGCCACTGGAAGGTGCCGCGCGCCAGCGACCCCGCCGCCCCACCCGCGACCACGCCCAGCACCGCGCCGATGCCGAACCCCGTGCCGCCCGTCGGCCCGGTCATGAAGGCGATGACCGTCTCGCCCACCGGCCGCACGAAGGAATGACCGGTCACACTGGCCCCGGAAACCCCGCCCGACGCCTCGATCCCCGTCGCCAGCCAGCCCGAGACGACGGCCACCGCCAGCACGACGCTCCACGCTAGAAACCGCCGCTCGGCGCGGAAACCCCGGTCCGACAGCACGAACCCCGCCAGTGCCAGCGCGATGGCGATGCCGACGAGGGCGACGGGCAGTCCGGTCACCCCCGCGAGGGCATGGGCGAACCCCTCCGGCGCGGCGGATGGCGCGACCCGCCCCGGCGAGAGCGACAACCACTCCCCCAGAACGCCGCTGGCCGCCGAATAGCCGGTGACGCCCACGACTCCCGCCACGAACAACCCGCCCAGATCCCCGCCGCCCAGCCGCGCCAGCGACCCGAAGGCACAGGTGCCGACCAGCGCCATCCCGATGCCGAACAGGAACGACCCCGCCGCCACCGACAGCAGCGACAGGGGCCGCGTCAGCAGCGGCGCACTCCCCAGATCGACCAATCCCGCCCCCGACAGCGCGAACACCGATCCCATGGCCAGCGCCAGCCCCAGAAACGCCATGCGCAGCCGCCGCGAATCGCCGCCGAAGACCACATCCTCGATGGCCCCGTGCGTGCAGAAGCGCCCCGCCTGCGAGGCCAGCCCCAGCAGGCCGCCGCCGAAGAACCCGGCAAGGGGGAGGAACCAGTTCTCGATCATCGCACGCCCTCTCTTCCCTTCGCGGGTATCAGCCCTTCGCGGGTATCAGCAGAAGATATCGTACAGGAACTCGACCATCTTCATGACCCGCGCGTCCTTGATCGAATAGTAGATCGCCTTGCCCTCGCGCCGCGTCTCGACATAGCCCTCCAGCCGCAACCGCATCAGTTGCTGGGACACGGCGGGCTGGCGCATCGACAGCAGCTTTTCCAGTTCCGACACCGATTTCTCGCCGTTCATCAGGTGGCACAGGATCAGCAATCGCACTTCGTGACCCAGGGCCTTGAGGAATTCGGCGGCTTCCTTGGCGCTGGCCGCCATGTCGTCGAGGGAGGCGTCGTCTCCGGGAAAGGCGGCAAGAGTCACGGGCGTATCCATCTGATTTTTCAGGGGACGCTATACCCCGCCCCGTCCGGAAAGTCGAAGCCGACGATGCTGCACGTCACCGGCCCCGCCCCTCTTCAACCGAAGATGTCGCCCGTCATCGCCTCGTACCAGCCGAAGCCCTCGGCGGCGGTCGCGGCGTGGGTGGCGTCGTCCTCGCCGACCTGCGACACGAAGCCGTCGACCTTCTCGATCTTGCCGTCGCCCGCCTTGTAGCTGGCCCCGACCTTGATGCCGTATTCGTCGCCGACGAGGCTCCAGCACGTGTTGCGGAAGCGGGGCGGGAACGCTTTTTTACCCGTCATCGCAGCCATCACCGCCTGCGCGCAGACCTTCGCCTGGCTGTTGGCGGAAAAGCCGGATTTGGGCATGTCCCCGTTCGCGCAGGCATCCCCGAGCACATGCACGCCGGGAACGAGCGTCGATTCCAGCGTCGCCGGATCGACCGAGGCCCAGTCGCCCTCGCCCGTCAGGCCCGAATCGATGGCGATCTGTCCGGCCTTCTGCGCGGGAATGAAGTTGAGGACATCGGCCTCGAACACCTCGTCATCCGCCGTCGTCACGCTGCGCGCCTTCGCGTCCACCACCGGCAGCGCACCGCCGGTGAACTCGCCGCCGACCCATTCGACCATGCCCGGATACAGGCGGTTCCATGCCTCGACGAACAGGCCCTGTTTGGAATGGCTGGTCTTCGGGTCGAGGATCAGCACCTTGGAGGCGGGCTTGTGCCTGCTCAACCATCCCGCGACCATCGACGCGCGTTCATAGGGACCGGGGGGGCAGCGGTAGGGGTTGGGCGGGGCCGCGATGACGACCGTGCCGCCATCCTCCATCGCCATGATCTGCTGTTTCAGCAGCAGCAACTGGTTGCCGGACTTGTAGGCATGGGGCACGAGGGTCGAGGCGATTTCCTCGTCGAACCCCTCGTACATGTCGTACCTGAAATCGATCCCCGGCGCGACGATCGCCCGGTCATAGGGCAGTGTCGAGCCATCCGACAGCGTGACCGCGCCGTCCCCCACCGATTGCGCATGGGCGTGGACGACCTTGACGCCGTGCACCGCCTTCATCGCCTCGTAGTTGTGGGCGAGCCGGTCGTAATCCCAGTGGTCCCCGAGATAGAGATTCGAGAAATAGCAGGTCATGTAGACGGGATTGCGCTCCACGAGGGTCACGTCCACCCCGCCCTGCGCCGCCGCCGCCACGTATTTCGCCGCCGTCGCGCCCCCCGTGCCGCCGCCGACGACGACCAGCTTCGGATTGGCCGCCCGGGCGATGTTCGGGGCCAGCAGCGTGGCCGCGCCCGCCGCCATCGCGACCTTCATCGTTTCGCGTCTCGAAAAGTCCATGGTGTCCTCCCGGTCAGTCGTCTTCTGTATATCGCGCGGCGAAATAGGCCGACAGTGCCGCCAGTTCCTCGTCGCCCAGCGAGCGGGCCACGTTTTCCATCACCGCGTTGTCGCGGGCGCGCGAGGCGTATTCCGCCATCGCCTCGCGAAAGTATCCCGGCGCGATCCCGGCGATGGGCGGCACGCCGCCCGCCCCGTCCGGCGCATGGCAGGCGGTGCATTCCTGCACCAGATACGCGCCGTAATCCGCATCGCCCGGCGTGCCGTCCGCCATGGTCGCCGCCCGTGCATCGGTCCATTCCGCCTGGTCGGCCCCGGCAAGGCATGGGAGGGCCGATGCCGCCACCAGAACGGCGGCGACCCGGATGTTTCGCAGGATCGGCATCCTCAGTTCCGGACGGAGGGCGTCTCGACCGGCAGGCCCTGGCCCCGGTAGCCGAGATACAGTTCCAGCGCGAGGAACTCCTCGCCCCCGCGTTCGAACGGGGTGGCGCGGATATTGTCCATGCAGCCCTTGAACCGGCGGTGCAGCGACCCGACGCCCTGCCACTTGAAGCGATAGGTCGGGAAGCCGTTCGTCTGGCCCTGGCTGAGATGGTCGGCGCGGATGTACTGGCCGTAATAGTCCTCGTGGCAGTTCGAACAGGCCATGTCGAGCTGGCCGAACCGCTGGTAGTACAGTTCCTTGCCCTGTTCGAAATACGGGGCCGCATCGCCGTCGATGGCGACGTCGACCTGCTTGCCACGGTCGGCATTGCGGACCAGGATCGTCATGCCCAGCATTTCTGGCTTGTCGTATTTCCACGCCTTCGCACCCATGCGCTCGGTGCGGCAGTAGTTGATCTGGTTCTCGATATTCGACAGCACCGTCTCGCCGTCATGCTCGACCATCTTCGGATAGGTCGAGCCGACCCCCGCCATGCCGTCCTCCACATCCTCGTGGCAGGACGCGCAGCTCTTGCCCTCGGTCCCGTCGACGGTGTCCCACAGTTCGGCCCCCTCGTCGAGCATCAGGTAGCCGGGATTCTCGAAATCGTCGGCCTGTAGCGAGCGCGTCTCGTCGGAGCGGAATTCGTAGCCGGAGATGATCTCGTCCAGCGGGTGATCCGCATCCGCCGGGTCGATGACGGCATAGCTGTCGCGCAGTTCGGCGGCGGCATATCCCCCCAGGCCCGTCAGGGCGACAAGGGCGGTCAACAGGGCAAATTTCTTCATGATGGCGTTCCTTTCCCGCTCACTCGTCTTTCAGGGTGCCGAGATACGCGACGATATCCTCGACCTGCTGGGCCGTCAGGATGGTGCCGCCGAACTTGTCCGGCACCCGGTTCAGGCCGGCGATGCGATAGAAGGCGGGCATGATCGTGTAGGGGTTCGCCGCCTTGGAATTCACGATCTGCGCGCGCAGTTCGCCGGGGGAATAGAGGCTGCCGACCCCGTCCAGCGGCGGGCCGATCTCGCCATGGAACTGCTGTTCGTCCAGCAGCGAGGTGACCAGATGACAGGCGAGGCAGTTGCCCGCCTTGCGCCCGACGAACGCCTGCTTGCCGCGCGCCGCATCGCCCGGCTCGCCGGTCAGGGGCGTGGCGACCGTGCCGCCGACGATCCGGACGTCGCCCGGCGCGACATCGCCCGCCTGCGCCGTCGCCGTCGCCTGCGCCGTCAGCGAGAGCGCCATGAGAATCGGTGTTGCCAGTTTCAGCACTCGTCAGTCCTCCCCGTATGCGCGGCGCTTTGGTGCGCCTTTCGCGGGGACAGTGTTGTCTGGACAGATTGAAGAATTCAAGTCTTTATATGTGAACGACCGTGATTAGAGGTGATCGATGCGATTTCAGGGGATTTTCCGGGCCTTCGCGGCGGCGGTGCTGACCGGTCTTGCGCCGCCCGCACTGGCGGATGGGGCGGTCGAACTGGTGATGTTCGACCAGATCCATTGCGAATGGTGCGCGCGATGGGACGACGAGATCGGCGGTATCTACCCCAAGACCGACGAGGGCGAGGCCGCACCCCTGCGCCGGGTCGACATCCACGACGACCGTCCCGAAGACCTGAGCGGGATCAAGGGCGTCGTCTTCACCCCGACCTTCGTGCTGGTCGAGGACGGGGCCGAACTGGGCCGCATCGCCGGGTATCCGGGCGCGGATTTCTTCTGGCCGATGCTGGGGAAACTGCTGGAAAAGCGGGCCGGGGCGCAGGACTGACGCTGGAGCATCCCGGGCGATACGAGGATCGTCCGGGATGCTCTATCCGATGCGCCCCAGCGAGGGCATCAGATCCAGCAGGCGCCAGGACAGCGCGGCGAAATCACCGGTGACGAACAGGAGGCCGACGACCACGAGCATCGCGCCGATGACCTTCTCGACCGCACCCGTATGCCGCCGGAACCGCACCATCGCGCGCATGAACGGCCCCGTAAACAGCGCGGCGACGACGAAGGGCGCGCCCATGCCCAGCGCATAGGCCCCCAGCAACCCCGCCCCGGCCATCGCCGAATCCGTCTGCGCGGCGGTGAACAGGATCGTCGCCAGCACCGGTCCCACGCAGGGCGTCCACCCGAAGCCGAAGGCCAGCCCCACGGCATAGGCCCCCGCGTACCCGGCAGGCCGCCGCCGCACCGCGATTCGCGCCTCGCGGTCGAACAGGGCGATCCGGAACACGCCGAGGAAGTGCAGCCCCATCCCCACGATCACGATGCCCGCGACCTTCGACAGCGTCTCCAGATGCTCCGCCACGAACTGCCCCAGTGCCGAGGCGGTCGCCCCCAGCGAGACGAAGACGGTGGCGAATCCCAGCGCGAAGACCAGCGCGGTCAGGGTCACGCGGCGGCGGGCGGCGGGGTCCGGTTCGGCATCCGATATCTCGCCCAGCGACACCCCGGCGATCCACGCCAGATAGGGCGGCACCAGCGGCAGCACGCAGGGAGACAGGAACGAGAGCAGACCCGCGATCACCGCCCCGATATGCGAAATCTCCGGCATGGGCTACTCTTGGTTGTGTCTGGTTTCAACGGCCTTCCACTGCCACCGATTACCATGCCGCCCCGGGCGCAGACCCGAAGCCTCGAAGAACAGCACGCCGCCCGGAGCAGGGCGTTCGATCCGGAAAGGCCGGTGTGAGGGCCGCAGATGCAGGATACCCGGACAACACATGCGCTCCCCCCCGCCCCTACCGGATCACGATCGCCGACAGCCCCCGCCCGTAATCCCCCTCGCCCCGGTGCAGCGCGCGGCGGTTGGAGTAGAAGCGGTCCTCGTCGGCATAGGTGCAGGCCCCGCAGAAGGTGGACTGGCGCACGCCATAGGCCTTCAGCGCCGCCGCGCAGTAGCCGGGCAGGTCGAAGCGGTGCTTGCCCTCCTCCGGGTCGGGGCCGAAGAAGCGCGCATTGCCCCGGTCGTCGGCGAGAAAGCGGTCGCGGTAGGCTTCGTCGACCTGATAATTCGGCTGGGTGATGCACGGGCCGATCCCGGCGCGGATGCGCTGGCGTTCGGCCCCCAGCGCGATCATGGCCTCGACGGTCGCCTCCAGCACCCCGCCCAGCGCGCCCTGCCACCCCGCATGGGCCGCGCCGACGATCTTCGCCTTGGGGTCCGCGAATAGCACCGGCGCGCAATCGGCGGTCAGGATGCCGAGCGCGATACCGGGCGTCTCGGTCACCATCGCGTCGGCCTTGGGCGGCTTGCCGGGGCGCCACGGGGCCGTGACGGTGACCACATCCGCACTGTGATGCTGATAGCAGGAGATCAGCGCCTCGCGCGGCACGCCCATCTCGCGGGCGGCATAGAGGCGGTTCTTCGCCACGTTGTCCCGCGAATCCCCCGTGGCCCCGCGCCCGCATTGCAGACCGCGATAGATCCCCTCCGACACCCCGCCCTTGCGGGTGAAGAAGGCGTGGCCGATCCCCTCGGCGGACAGGTCGTCGATCGTCAGCGTCTCGATCACGGGGCGCTCGGAAAGGGTGATGTCGGTCATGGGCGGTTCGGGTCCGGGATTATCGCGGGGCGTCCCTGTGTCGCGCCAAATCCGGCGCGATACAAGCCGCATCGTGGGGCGGCGGCCCTCATGCGCCCAGTTCGTCGGCGAAACCGGGGGGCGGGATATCGTCGCCGGACAGGGCCAGCGCCTTGAACAGCGTGCCCATGGCGCGCGGTTCGGTCAGGCGGTCGAGGGCGGCGGTGATCTCGTCGGCGCGATCGGGCTGCGCCTTGGCCAGCATCGCCGCGCGCACGCGGATGCCCAGCCAGTCGAGCAATGCGCCTTGCCCCCGCACCCCCCACGCCGTCGCCCCGCCCCGCTCGGCGGCCCTGGCCAGGGCGAGGAAATCCACATGGGCGGTCAGATCCGCCTCGCCCGGGGCGTCGAGCGCGTCGGCATGGGCATGGCCCTGTACCGCCTGAAGCGTGTCGCCGCTGGCGCGCGGGGCCGCGTGGCCGTAATCCACCGCCAGCGCCACGCCCCCCTGCGCCGCGAGCCGCACCCCGACGGCTTCGGCGATGCTGCGACCCTGGGGGCAGGTCTCGTAGGTCGCGCCCTCCTCCGCCCCGTCGGGCAGGTCGCCGGAGGAGACGGGGGGCGAGAGGCCGAAGGCGAGGCCGTCGCCGCCCGCATCGCCGGACAGCCCCACCATCCGCTCGCACAAGGCCCCGTCCGCCACCACGAACTGCCGGATCGGCAGGGCGTCGAAGAACTCGTTCGCCAGCAGGAACAGCGGTCCCTCGGGCAGGCCCGCCACGTCGTCGGCCCAACGGGGTTGGTGCGCGCCCAGCGCCTCCCACTGCTTGCGGCGCAGGGCGGGGGAGGTCTCGACCAGCCACAGATCCGCCGCCTGCACGAAGCCCGGCACCCGCGCCGCCGCCCGCAGCGCATCGGCCATCAGCGTGCCGCGCCCGGGGCCGAGTTCGGCCAGCACGAAGGGGGCGGGCGACCCGCGATCCATCCAGGCCTGCGCCAGCCACAATCCCAGCATCTCGCCGAACATCTGGCTGATCTCGGGGGCGGTGGTGAAGTCGCCCCCCCGGCCCAGCGGGTCGCGCGTGATGTAGTAGCCGTGCTCCGGATGCGAGAGGCACAGCGCCATGTATTCCGCCACCGGCATCGGCCCCTCGGCCCGGATGCGGCGGGCGATGATCCCGTGCAGGGGGGTCATGCGGCTTCGTGCTGCGCGGGCTTGCGGGTGAGCGCGTAGGCCATGAGGGCCAGACCCACCGCGACCATCGGCAGCGACAGCAACTGCCCCTGTTGCAGGCACTGCCCCAGCGGCGCGATCACGCAGTCGAGGCCGGGATTGGCCTCGCGGAAGAATTCGACGAAGGCCCGCGATGCGCCGTACCCCGCGATGAAGATCCCCGCGACCAGCCCCGGACGCTTCAGCCCCCCGCTCCACGCGACGACGGCCAGCACGATCATCAGCAGCAGACCTTCCAGCGCCGCCTCGTACAGCTGGCTGGGGTGGCGCGGCACCTGTTCGGGGTCGAACGGGAACACGAAGGCCCACGGCCCGTCCCACGGCTTGCCCCACAACTCGCCATTGATGAAGTTCGCGATGCGCCCGAACAGCAGGCCGAAGGGCGCGGCGCAGGCCACGGCGTCGGCGGTCGACAGGTGCGGGGCGGGATTGAGGCGGCAGAAAAGCAGCGCGCCGACCACGACCCCGAGGAAGCCGCCATGGAACGACATCCCCCCCTCCCACGTCTTCAGGATATCGAGCGGGTTCGCGATATAGTACGAGAAGTTGTAGAACAGTACATATCCCAGCCGCCCCCCGATGATGGTGCCGAAGGTGGCGAAGAACAGCAGCGTCTCGGCCCGGTCCGGCGCGAAGGGCGGCACGCCCTCCGCCCACAGCCGCGCCCGCCCCGTCAGCATCATCACGTAGCGCCACCCCAGCAGCAGCCCGACGATATAGGCCAGCGCGTACCATCGTATCCCGATTGGTCCGATCTGCACGGCAAAGGGATCGATATTCGGAAACGGCAGGACCATTTCGATCAAGGACATCGGGGCGCTCCGCACGGGACAATCGCAGCGGGTGTGGAGCGTTGCGCCGTGGACGTCAAGCCCCCGAGAGGTCCGAGGCCCGCCCCGTCATCTCCGCCCCCTGCTCGCGCACATGGCCCACCGCAGGGTGCGCGGGCCAGTCCTCGGTGCGCTCGGCGGGCCAGGGCGACAGCAGCCGGGGCGCGGCGGGGCGGGCGCAATCGAGCCATTCGCGGGTGTCTTCGGGGGCGATGACAAGCGGCATCCGCTCGGCATGGGCGGCGATGCGGTCGTTGGCGGGGGTGGTGAGGATCGCGAAGGTGTCGATCTCGCCGCCGTCGAAGCCCCACCGCTCCCACACTCCGCCCATGCAGAACCACGGCGCACCGGCCACCCCCACCGCATACGGCACCCGCCGCCCCGGCGCCCCGCTCCAGACGTAATACCCGCTGGCCGGAATCAGGCAGCGGCGATAGCGGTAGGCCCCCCGGAAGGTCGCGCTCTCCTCGATCCCCTCGATGCGGGCGTTGAAGCTGGTCCAGTCCTTCTCCTCCAGCGATTTGCGCCACCATTGCGGGACCAGGGACCAGAGCTTCAGGGTCAGGTCCACCCCCGGCTGCCCATGGTCGCGCGGGCGGATCACCGGCACGAGCGACATCGGCGCGATGTTCCATTCCGGCTCGGGCGGCAGGACGCCGGGCGGCGGGGTCAGGGGCAGATGCCCGGCATAGGCCCGCCACGGGACGGAGCCGCGAAAGAAGCGGGAGGTCATGGGCGGCGGAGGGGCGGCATGTCACGGGTCATGCGTTCAGATACCGGAATGCACGATACAAGGCCAGCGATGGGAGAGCGGGGGTGTCGAAGGCGGATGATTCCCTGTGGCCGTCAAGGCCGCATCCCCTCACCGCGTCCCCGCCCCGTTCCCCGCAAACCGCCCCGACGGCACCGGCTCGGCCCGCGACGTATCCCACGTGTACAGATACGACCCCGCGCGGACGACCGCGCCGTCCTCCAGCGTCACGTCGACCGGGCGCAGCAGGAATTCGTAGGGTTCGGGCCAGCCGGGGGTGCAGGCTTCGTACTCGTCGAAGGCCGAGAACAGCGGCCCGGGGGTCAGCACGTCGTGGACCTCGCCCCAGACATGGTCCTCCGGATGGGGCGAGGGGACGGCACCGGGATAGCTGTTCGGTCCCTGCGCGTCGATCTCGTGGAGAATGTACAATCGCGCCCGGATCGACCCCGCCCCGGCCAGCCGCGCGCCCGTGCGCAGCAGCGCGCTCATCGGGTGGTCCGAGGCGGTCAGCAGGGTGCCGTAGACGAACAGCTTGTCGAATCCGCGATCCACGGGCGGGCCTCCTGCCGGGGTGAGCAAACCCCGCGCGGTAATCGAAACGGGGGGCCGTGTCCAGACCTGCCGCGCCCCGAGAAATATCCGCGCCGGCCTTGCTACCGGGCCGGGAACAGCGGAACAATGGGGGCCGAGGCCCGGCGGCGCGTGCGGGGCATGTGCTGCGATTTCGTGGAGACTGCCCCCGTGACCGATACCGAAGCCCCCTTCACCGGCCCCGAACTCTGCCGCCTGCAGGCGCACGAGGTCGTGACCCTGCTGCACAGGCGCGAGATCTCTCCCGCCGACCTGCTCGCCGCCGCCCGCACACGCACGGAGGCGGTCGAACCGGCCATCAACGCCATGCCCACGACCTGCTGGGAGCGCGCGGCGGCGGCGGCCGGACGGCTGGAGGCGGGGGAGAAGGACCGACCGGGCCGGTTGGGCGGCCTGCCGCTTGGGATCAAGGATCTGACCCCCGTGGCCGGGGTCCGCACCACCTACGGCACCCCGGGCATGGCCGATCATGTCCCCGATTCCAGCGACCCGCTGGTCGAGCGGATCGAGGCGCGGGGCGGGCTGGTCGTGGGCAAGACCAATACGCCGGAGATGGGCGCGGGCGCGAATACCTTCAACGAGATCTTCGGCGCGACGCTGAACCCCCATGACACCACCCTGAACGCGGGCGGGTCGTCGGGCGGGGCGGCGGCGGGGCTGGCGACGGGGGAGGTGTGGCTCAGCCACGGCTCGGACCATGGCGGATCGCTGCGCACGCCCGCCGCCTATTGCGGCATCGTCGGCCTGCGCCCGTCGCCGGGCCGGGCGGGGGGCGGCGCGCCGGATGCGGCCTTCATCATCGAGAGCGCGCAGGGACCGATGGCGCGCTCGGTCACGGATTGCGCCTTGTTCCTGGACACGATGGCCGGATTCGAACCGCGCTTCCCCATCTCCTACCCCGCCCCCGACACGCCGTTCCGCGAGGCGGTGCGGCGCGAGGCATCCCGCCCGCGCATCGGCTTCGCCCCCGACCTGCGCGGCTTCGGCGCGGTGGATGGCGAGATGCGCGACCATCTGTCCGGCGTCATGGCCCTGCTGGCCCGCAACGGCGCGGTCGTCGAGGAGGCCGCCCCCGACGTTACCGGGCTGGAGCGCACGTATCACGCCCTGCGCGGCATCCTGTGGGCCACGACGGCGCGCGGCCTGCCCATCGACGTGCGCAAGCACTTCAAGAAGACGCTGGAGGAGAACACCCGCGCGGGCGAGGCGATGACGATGAACGACATCAGCGCGGCCCAGACCGGGCGCTCGCGGCTCTATGCGGAAATGCTGAGGTTCTTCGAGGATTTCGACGTGCTGGCGATGCCGGTCGTCGGCTGCATGCCCCGTCCGCAGACCGAGGAATGGGTGCGCGAGATCGGGGGGCAGAAGCTGGGCGGCTACATGGACTGGCTGCGCTTCGCCTTTCTGGCGACGGTGACGGGCCTGCCCGCGATGTCGGTGCCGGTGGGGTTGGGGCCACGGGGGTTGCCGGTGGGTCTGCAACTGGTCGGACGCCCCCGGGACGAGGCGGGAATGCTGCGCGTCGCGCGGTTCGTGGAGCTGGCCTGCGGGGGACCGCTGCCGCCGCGCGACCCGGCGTAGGACTTCAGGTCAGGCGCGCCCCCGCTATCACCCCCTCGATCGCCCCGGCATCCACCGCCCCCCGCCGCCCGATGGCGACGAGACCGGGCTTCGCCCCCGCGAGCGCCGGGGTCACCGCCCAGCGCCGCCCGACGATCTGGATCGCCATCACCGCGCCGTCCCGCGTCTCCACGAACCCCTTCGCCCGCACCAGCCCCAGCGCCGCAGCGGCCAGACCCCGCGCGAGGGCCTGGGCATCGACCGGATGCGCCACGGCCCGGGCGACGGTCTCGAACAGGTCGGCCCGATGGTCGCCCGCCGCACGGTCGCGCTCCAGAAAGCCCTGCAACAGGGTCGCGGGGGGGAGTGCGCCGTGGCGGGCGGGGATGATTTCGGCACCCGGGGCCTGCGCGGCCAGCCATGCGCGTGTCGCGGCCAGCCGCTCGCCCGCCACCAGATCGGCCTTGTTCAGCACCACCAGATCGGCATCCGCCAATTGCCGGGTGATCGTGTCGCCGATATAGGTATCGCGGGCCTGTTCCTCGACCGTCTCGGCATCGGCCAGCACCACGATCCCGTCGAGCGCATAGCCCTGCAACAGCGAGACGGAGGCGGCGATGGCCCCGGGCAGGGCGACGCCGCTCGCCTCCACCAGCACGTGGTCGGGCGGGGGGTCGAGCGCGACCATGTCGAGCAGCGCGCGGGTCAGGTCGTTGCCGAAGCTGCAACACACGCATCCCCCGGCGATCGAAATGATGTCATCGCCCTGCGCCTCGATCAGGTCGGCATCGATGGGCAAGGCCCCGAACTCGTTGACCAGCACCGCGAGGCGCAGGCCGTCCGCATGGCGCAGCAGGTGGTTGACCAGCGTGGTCTTTCCCGCGCCGAGATAGCCGCCGAGGATGGTGAGGGGGAGGGTCATGGCAGATCTACGCCCGGCACCGTGCGACCAGCCGGTCGATGAAGGCGCTGCCCGCCGCGATCTCGTCCAGCGTGATGTATTCGTCCGCCTTGTGCGCGCGCCCGATATCGCCCGGGCCGATCACCACCGTGGGGATATCGGCCATGGTCCGGAACAACCCGCCCTCGGTGCCGAACGCGACCTTGGCGTGGTCGTTGCGGCGGGCCAGCGACTTGGCGAAGCTGACGATATCGGCCTCGGGGGGCGTATCCAGCCCGTCGACCTCGGACAGGGTATGAAAATCGATCCCCGCCGCCGGATCGACCGCCCGCATCGCCGGTTCCAGCACGTCGCGGGCATGGGCGACGACCCGCCCGACCAGCGCATCGGCGTCGTCCTCGCGGATGGCGCGGAACTCGAAGTCGAGGACGGCCTCGTCCGGCACGATGTTCAGTTGCGTGCCGCCATGCAGCATCCCCACATGCGCCGTCGTATGGCCCACGTCGTACAGCGGATCGACCGCGCCCGTCGCCGCCAGTTCGCGCCCCATGTCGGAGACGAACACCGTCAGCCGCGCCGCATACTCCACCGCATTCACGAAATCGGGGGCCAGCGAGGAATGCCCCGTCTTTCCGCGCACGGTGACCCGGATCGAGCGTTTCGTCTTGTGGCCCAGCACCACCTGCATCCCCGTCGGCTCGCCCACGATGCAGGCGCGGGGCCTGACCGGCCAGTCCGCAATCCGCGCGATGGCCCCGCGCACGCCGATGCAGCCGATTTCCTCGTCATAGCTGAGGACGATATGCAGCGGCGTGGCCAGATCGGCGGCGACCATCTCCGGCACGGCGGCCAGGACACAGGCGCAGAACCCCTTCATGTCCGACGACCCGCGCCCGTACATCCGGCCGTCGATCACGGTGGCGGTGAACGGATCGGTGCTCCAGGCCTGCCCCGCTACCGGCACCACGTCGACATGCCCGGACAGGATGATGCCCGGCACGTCCGCCGGGCCGATGGTGGCGATCAGGTTCGCCTTCTCGCCCGTGTCGTCGTAGACGCGCGACGCCGTGACGCCGTGGTCCCGCAGATAATCCTCCACCCAGTCCAGCAGCGGCAGGTTCGTCCTGTGGCTGACGGTATCGAAGGCGATGAGTTTCGCGAGGATGTCTTCGGCGGTCATGGCGGCTCGCTTTCGAAGGGGCGGGGCGTTCATCCTAAGCAGGTTTTCAGAAAAGTGGACACCGGTTTTCGGATGAAAAACCTGCAAATACAAAGAAGCCAAGCAGGCATTCGTTGGCGAAGCCAAGAATGTCTGCTTGGCCCGCCGCGCACCGGACGCAAGCGGGCGAGGCCGGATGACGCGCGGCTGCGCGGGACGAGTCCGATCCGGTGAAATCCGGGGTCGCGGTGGGCGGGCCGGGGCCGTATAGTCGCCCGCGATGACCCTGCCCGGAGGACGCGCCATGACCGACCTGCCATCCCTGAAAATCCACCTCGCCGCCCCCCGGGGTTTCTGTGCCGGGGTGGACCGGGCCATCAAGATGGTCGAGATGGCGATCGAGAAATTCGGCGCGCCCGTCTATGTCCGCCACGAGATCGTGCACAATGCCTTCGTCGTCGACGGATTGCGCGACAAGGGCGCGGTCTTCGTCGAGGATCTGGACGAATGCCCGCAGGACCGCCCCGTCATCTTCTCGGCCCACGGCTCGCCCAAATCGGTGATCGAGGCGGCGAAGACCCGCGACATGTTCGCCGTCGATGCCGTCTGCCCGCTGGTGACCAAGGTGCATATGGAGATCATCCGCCTGCACCGGCAGGGCTACGAGATCGTGCTGATCGGCCACAGGGGCCATGTCGAGGTGCTGGGCACCATGGGCCAGCTTCCCCCCGGGGCCGTCACGCTGATCGAGACGATCGACGAGGTGGCCGGGCTGGCCCCCGCCGATCCCGGAAAGCTGGCCTACGTGACCCAGACCACCCTGTCGGTGGACGATACCGCCGACATCATCGCGGCGCTGAGGGCGCGCTTTCCCGCCATCCACGGTCCCGGCAAGGAGGACATCTGCTACGCCACCACCAACCGCCAGGAATCGGTGAAGGCCATCGCGCCGCTGATCGACGCGCTGGTGGTGATCGGGGCGGAGAATTCCTCCAATTCGAAGCGGCTGGTCGATGTGGGGGCGAAGGCGGGCTGCGACTACGCCGTCCTCGTCCCCCGCGCCAACGCCATAGACTGGGCGCGGTTCGAGGGCCTGCGCAGCGTCGGCATCACCGCCGGGGCCAGCGCGCCCGAAGTGCTGGTCACCGAAGTCGTCGACGCCTTCCGCGCGCGGTTCGACGTGACGGTCGAGGTGGTGGAGACGGCGGTGGAAACCGTCGAGTTCAAGGCCCCGCGCATCCTGCGCGAACCGGCGTGACACCATCGGGCCACCCGCAACGACGCCACCCTGCCCCGGGCAACGACCCGGGGCCTCGACGGCACAGGTTCCGCTCTGCAAGGCCCCGGGGCAGGAATCATCGATCGATTCCCCCCCCGCATGAATCCTGACGTGCACGCATAACCGTGATATCAGGACGCCGGAACCTGCCCCCAATTCGAGGAACACCGGCGATCCGCCCCGTTCTTCGGCACCCGTCACGAAAAGGAAACCCTCCATGCCCACCACCCTGACCGCCGGCGCCTTCTTCCCTCCCCTCATCGTTCCGAAGGCCGGAGGCGGAGAGATCATGCTGAGCGAGGTCGGCGGTGGCGAGAAATGGCGCATGGTGATCGTGTATCGCGGCAAGCATTGCCCGCTCTGCGCGAAGTATTTCAAGCAGCTCGAAGAGATGAAGGACACGTTCGGGAACCTGAATATCGACATCGTCGGCATTTCCGCCGATCCCGAAGAAAAGGCGCTGGCCTTCATCGAAGATACCGGCACGACCGTTCCCGTCGGCTACGATCTGAGTGTCGATCAGATGAAGCCGCTCGGCCTGTTCGTCTCGGACCCGCGCTCGCCGGAGGAAACGGACCGCCCCTTCGCGGAGCCGGGCCTGTTCGTCGTCCAGGGCGACGGCACGACCCGAATCGTCGATGTCTCGAACGCCCCCTTCGCCCGCCCCGACCTGCGGACCCTGGCCGGGGGGATCGAGTTCCTGCGCGCGAATCCCGATTATCCGGTGCGCGGCACGCACTGAACCGCAGCGGCACCCTCCCCGGGCGCGGACCCGGGGCCTCGACGAGCAGTGCCCCGCTCCACGAGGCCCCGGCGCTGCGCGAGGCGATCAGATCCGGGGCAGGGGCAGGGGCAGGGGCATTCTACCGGAACACTCGGCGACAAAGGCCGGCGGCATCACTCCACCGGCTTCAACTCGCCCGGCACGATATTGACGGCCCGGCCGAATATCTTCTTGATGCGCAACGTGCCGAATTCGGTGTTCGCCATGCCCAGACGGCGCGCATCCGATTCGTCGAGGATCACGTCGCGGGTGTTGTAGATCTCGATCTCGGCCATCATGCCCGGGTCGGTCAGGCACCCCAGCAGCACGCCGTCATACCATCCGCGCACGATCTGGTCCTCGCGCTCCATCGCCGCCGCCGTCTTGACCGACCGTTCGGCGAAGCGTGTCAGCTGATGCAGCAGGATCGACGCCCCGGGCGCGATATGCCGCTCCTCGCCCGCGCAGAACAGCGCGACGGCGGAACTGCCCACGTCCGACATGGCGACGGTGACGACCTTGATCGGCAGCGCGCGCAGGGCATTCACCGCAAAGCGCGCGGCATTGACCCGCCCGCCGCCCGAACTGATGTTGATCTGCAACTCGCTCGCCCCCACCAGCGCCGCATCCTGCCCCGCGCGCACGATCTCGGCCATCGAGGCGGAGGTGACGGGACCGAGGAAGTTGACGATCATCGTACCGCCCTTCGCCGGGGCGGCGGCAACCGGCGACGCGACCGGAGCCGTTGTCGGGGGCGGGGGCGTCGCCTGCTGGGCAAGCGCGGGGGTCGCGCCGAGGCCGAGGCACAGCAGAAAGGCATGGAATCGTCGGGTCATGGGAAATTTCCTGTCATCACGCAGCCATCTGCCGCAATCGGGTCAAGGGAACGCGCGCCGCGCGGGTTCCGGTCAGAATGGCACAGGCGTCGCGGTCGAAATAGGGGGCAAACGCCGCATCGAACACGTCGAGGCCCCCGGTGAAGGCCCCGAAGGCGGGCAGGACGATGCGGTCGGCACTGGCAAGAAAGCATTTGCGCGCGATGCGCCGGCCCCGGATGCGCAGGCTGGCCTTGGGGTGGTAATGCCCCGAAATCTCGCCCCGCGCGCCCGGTTCGGCGATATGGCGCAGGGTCAGCGGGCCGAGGGTCACGGCATCGGCGCTGTCCCCGCCGAAGCCCGCCGGGGCGGGATCGTGGTTGCCGGTCACCCAGATCCAGCGGCGCTGCGCCACCATTCCCTCGATCCGCCCGCGCGTGTCCTCATCCAGCCCCGCGACACAGGCGTCGTCGTCGAAGCTGTCGCCCAGCGTCACCACGCAATGCGGGTCCAGGGCGGCGATCTCGGCATCGAGCCGGGTCAGCGTCTCGGCATTCTCGTAGGGGGGCCAGAAACCGCCCCCCCGCCGGGCATTGCGCTCGGCCTTGCCCAGGTGCAGGTCGGACACGACCAGCATGCGCGCGGCCTCCAGCCACAGCGCCCCGCTCGCTCGCGGTTCCATCACCTCGCCCCGCATGTGCAGGGTCACCCCGTCACCCGTCATCCCCGCCCTCTCCCGACATTTCCCCCCGATGTAGCAAGGCGGGTGTAGCAAGACAGGAACGCAAAGGGAACCGGTATCGGCCCGATATCGCCTTGCGGCAGCGAAAGCATCCTCGCGGCACGGAACGGACCTTTCGAAGCCCGTCGGCAGTTGCCTCGCCCGGCGAAAGGCGTCGGTAGCAGGTTTACGGACTACCCCCCCCCCCCCCCCCCCCCCCCCCCCCCCCCCCCCCCCCCCCC
>ENA-ORXT01001184-ORXT01001184.1-marine-metagenome-genome-assembly--contig:-NODE-1184-length-36364-cov-29.774272_pt1 | contig 36364 bp, 32 predicted proteins | sample MGYA00237868_ERZ511482 | MGnify/ENA metagenome assembly ERZ511482 | reverse complement strand
TGTTATAAACGATATGAAATACCCAGAGTAAAAATATTAAATTGATTTGTAGTGATATTGTTGTTTATAAAAATTTCATTAATAAAAAGTTTATTAAACTGATAAGCTGCCTCTAAACTAATTGATTTATTTACCGAATAAACTGCCCCAATATTTATTGAACCGCCCATAGAAATTTTTCCAAATTTACTATCATAAACCAATTTTTCGACCAAAGTATTATTAGTTGTTTTACCTGTTGCAGATAAGGCATACGTTGGCGTTAAGGCCACACCAGCTAACAAATGAAACCGATCAATAGTATATAAATTTCTTTCTACACCAACCTCTAAACCTAATGTATTAGTATAATTATTATGATAGGTTATTTCTTTTCGTTTAATTTTTAGGAAGTTGTCCGTATCAAAAACCGTTTCTAAATCACGCGTATGTTCAAAGGTGCTATGAAATTGGTTAAAACTTAACAAAACATTGGTTTTCCAATTCTTATTCAAGTTAATTTTAATTCCTGTTTTAAAAGAATTACCAAATACATTATTTAATTTATCTTTTAAAACGTTAGTTTCTTCAATTTTTAAATTAAATGTGTTGTAACCATAAGATAACACAAACGCAATTTTATTTTTAGGGGTATTTTTATTTGAAAATTTACGAAATTTTGTCAATTCTATTGACTCATTATCAGCAGATAAATTATTTGCTGAAATTAGTGGTAAAACATTTATTTGCGATAAAACATTTTGTTTAACAACCAGCGCTTTTGTATTTGGGGATGTCGTTGTTTCTTTAAATTCGTTTTTCGCTATTGAACCCAAGCTATTATTTAAATTTGTATTATTGTTTTTATAAGTTACTATTTCACTACTTGTAATATCAACCTTTTGCTTTGTATCAATTTTAATTGGTTGGTTTTGGCTAAAATCATTTAAAGGCAATTTTTCTGCAATAGGCTCATTTTTAAGTTGACTTATTATTACTTCATTAGTTTTAGTTGTTTTTTTATCGGCTTTAGGCTCAAAATTATTCACATAATTCTTCTCATTAGTTACAGCATTTACTGTCTTAATTTCCTTAAAGGTTTCATCTTGCTTTTGTAAATTAACATCCTTTTTTGGCTTTGCCAAGGTTAGTTGGGTTTCAGATAGTTCAATATTTTCTAAATCTGCTAATTTTGCTTCATTAATTTTAGTATTAGTGTTTAAAGTATTAATTTCTTCTGCTTTATTACTTGTTAAAGTTCTATTTTCGTTTTGCTTGTTATTAGAGTTTGTTATAATTTTATTTGTTTCTTCATCAATTGTTACCACCTCATTATTTTGTTTTTTCGTTTCTCTCTTCTTGGTCAAAAATATTATTGAAGTTGAAGCAAAAAGTAAGAGCAGTAACAGTATACTCCAAAATTTTCTATTTGGTTTAGTAGCTTTTGGTATTTCAATATCCATTGCCTCCCATTCCAGTTCGGCTGGCACAACTGGGTCTTTACTAAACAAGCCCTTTATATAATCGTCAAATTCATCTCTTTCTTTCATATTAAGAATTTATATAGTTAATGTACGATGCTTTTACCCATTTTTTTGCCCGGCTTAATATTACCCTTGATGAAGCTACACTTATACTTAGTTGCTTAGAAATTTCTTGGTGAGAGTACCCATCTATAACAAACATATTAAACACTACTTGAAAATTCATTGGCATTTTTTTTATTAATGTAAGTATATACTCCTTATCAATTTTATTGTTGATATAATCTTCGTTAAAGTTATCCAAGCCATTGTTAAAATCTTCAAAATGTTGAATTTGAAATACATTTAGTTGCTTCTTTCTATAAGATAAAATATTGTTGATACAAACACGGGTAAACCAGGTTTTAAACTGCGACTTATCACTATCATAATTTTTTAATGATTGAAATGCCTGAGCAAATATAACCTGCACAACATCTTTCATTTCCGATTGCGCTACAGAATATCTAATACATATACCATAACAATAGGAAATATAACGTTCATACAAATGCTTGTAAGCCAATTGATTTCCTTTTAAACAATCACTAATTATATCTATATCTGGCCTCTTCATTTATTCATTAAAAAACCAACTACTTCATTGATTTAATTTATTTACAAAAATCGCTTTCTTTAATAATAAGTGCTGTAAAGTTCATTTCGTAAGAAAAAAAGCTACCCAATTCGCCCATTTCGTTTAAACCTATTAGTAGCCCATTTGAAGAACCAACAACTATTTCTCCATCATTTGATTCTATATTGATATTAGCATCGCTAGATAGAATTAATAAGCCCGGGAAATCTGTAACTTCTTCTCCAAATGCTTGGCTGCCATAACTCCAGGTATAACTATCGGTAGTACTTTTATAAAAAGCATAGTCGCCTATTTCAAAGTTAGTAATTTCAAGTGGAAGCGATAGGTTTTCTTCTTTATTTGCAATTATTATAAACTCTGATGTATCTGTTTGGCAATAAGCTGCAAAGGCATTGGTTTCAATGTCTATTCCATTTACAGTCATTTTATAGCTAGGGTTGAATTCCTCTGTTGTTTCTATAATGGTAACGCTATTTTGCTTTGTACAAGAATTAAAAATTGCAAATACTAGTAAAAATAATGTTATATAATGATGATTACGTTTCATATTTTCCTTGTTTTAAAAATAAATCAAGTTGGCAAATTGAGCCAACCTGATTTATTAGTTCTCAAAAAACTCTTAACTTATTTTTGTTTAAAAATTTTGTTGGTTGCAAAAATCACTTTCTTGCACAATGTCTGCAACAAAAGTCATCGCATAAGGAATTTCTATAAGATTTGGCTCTGCACCATCAATAGGAAATGAATCGAAAGCATAAAGTGTACCGAATGCGCCACCGCTAATAGTTTCTCCATCATTTTCGTTAATTCTCAATTCGGCTTCGCTATATAAGGTAAACAAGCCTGGCAAACCAGTTGCATCTTCTCCAAAAGTTTGCCCTCCATAGCTCCAACTCGTGTCGTCAGTTATACTTTTATAATATACATAGTCGCCTTCTTCAAAATTTTGTATTTGCGTTGGTAAAGTTAAATTTATAATTTTATTTGCAATTATAATAAACTCACCATCATCGGTTTGGCAGTAAGCAGCAAAGGCGTCTGATTCTATTTCCGCTCCATTCGCAGCCATTCTAAAGCCTACCTCTTGCTCAGTTGTATTTTTTGTACAAGAACTAAAAATAAAAAGGATGGTGAATGTTAGTAACGCTAATTTGTTCATCAATTTGAAAGTCATAATTAAAATTTATTTAAATGTTGAAACTAAGCTTAGTATTAAATTTTGATATCAATAGTATATTAGCCTTAAAATGAAAAACGTTACACTATGCATCCTTTTTTTTTATTTTTTAAAAAAACAACTACTGGTGAGCTTCATAAAAAAATCAAAATTTAACTTTTTGGTTGTTATTTAAACACCATAAAAGCGAGTTGAAGTTCATATAAATTTAACCTAAAAAAGGAAAGCTTTATAAAGAAGTAGAATTAGATTGTAAATATGATATAAAATAAAAACACCCCGTTTTGTTGCCAAAACGGGGTGCTGTATAATACAAAATTTCTATATTCTAATCATCGTTGCTAAATAACTGGTCGCCACCTTTAGCAGCTGCATGGCAACTTACACATCCTGGAGTTTTTTCATGTGTATTACCACTTAAAGCAGCTTTTGATAAAACACCATTTGGGTTTGCCGTATAATCTACTGTAGCATCAAACGGTATTTGAATGTATTCCCAATCATTAGCTTCTGGCCAATAGCCTTCTTGATGTTTTACCATAGCATAAGTTACAAATAAAGTATCTTTACTAACATTGTAGGTATGTTTGGTTACTACAGTACCAGGCTCAACTTTATCTAAAGTTCCATCAGCGGTAAAAATGTCTCTAACGGTAGAAGCACCACCAGTAGGTTGGCCGTTATGTGCAAAATCTTGCCCATTTTGAATGCCTGTTTGGCTTTTAAACAATTCGTTAGTATTATCTAACATAGCCTGATTTACCTCAATTGGATCAGGGTCTTTATCGCAGCGGCTAAACAACACTACGCAAAAAGCTACTGCAAATAATAAAGTTATATTATGTTTCATATCTAATAAATTTAAAAATTTTAATGTAAATGAATACTTTTTTTGTTTTAATAGATGTCGTAATAACGACAGAGCTTATTTTCCAATATCAAACCTATAAATAAACTTTATAAAATTATAGATAAACATCACTTTTTTCTTATTTATAACTTAATTTGTATTTAATGGTTATAATTCGCGTTGCTACTTAATTTTAACGATATAATATTAGGCCCATTATTTTTTATTGCAATTGTATTATTTGGATTAATTGCATGGAAAATTTGGTATCAAAAAGTCATATCTATATACATATATGTAGTAGCATTAGGTATTAAATTATTTTCATCAATAATGTATGGTTTGGTATACCAATTTTACTATACCAATGGTGGCGATACAGGAGAATATTTTACAGGTGCAAAATTTCTAAGCAACTTTATAGCAGAAAAGCCACTCCATCAAATTTGGAAATATATTTTAAGTGGCAATTTAAAAAATGAAGTTGCTTTAAAGTTAAGTTATATACCAAATTATCATTTGTTTGACATTAGCACTTCTTATTTAATGATTAAGCTTACTGCCTTAATTAACTTGCTAACCTTTACCACTTACTTGCCTACAGCAATGCTAATGGCTTTTTTTTGTTTTACTGGTTTAATGGCACTCTACAAACAAATTGTGCAATACTATAAAACAGGTAACTGGCTGTTGTTAGTTACATTCTTTTTTATACCTACCGTAACCTTTTGGGCAGCTGGTGTTATGAAAGATACCATTACCCTGGGTGCTTTATGCTGGTTAGCCGTTGCCTTAATTAAAATTACACGCATACAAAATATTGTGTTATGGCTGATAATTGCATTAATGATGGCCTATGTTATTATTATACTTAAAAGCTATATATTTCTTGCTTTTATTCCCGCCTCAATTTTATACATTATTATTTACTGGCATAAAAATTTGCCTACTTTACCAATTAAATTATTGTATACTTTTTTATTGTTTAGTTTAATAATAACAACTACTTACTACATTTATACCTTTAAATTAAAATGGTTAAACGATATATTAATTAGCAAATTAATAAGTCAGGCAGAAGGCTTTCAAACCTGGCACAGTTATGTTGCCGAAAATGAAGGCGCTAGTGGTTATACCTTGGGTACTGTTGAATTTACTATTGCAGGAATACTAAAAAAAGTACCCGCCTCAATTAACGTTGCTTTATTTAGGCCCTACTTTTGGGAGGCAAACAACCCCTTAATGTTATTAAATGCTGCTGAGGGTTTATTAACTATTTTACTTAGCCTTTTTGTTTTAGTAAAGGTAGGTTTTATCCGTTTTTTTAAAAGATGCTTTAATGATCCATTGGTTATTTTTTTTATAAGTTATGCTTTAATATTTTTATTTGCAGTTGGCTTTACCAGCTATAATTTTGGTGCTTTGGTACGATATAAAATTCCAGGCTTTCTATTTTATTATGTGGCATTAAGTTTGTTGCTATTAAAACAAACCAATAAATTACAAGATTCTACAACATAAAGCCAAATTGCACGGTACATTTCACTTTAAATATATTAAGCAATGCAAAATGATTTTATTAATTTTGCAGCCTTATTTTGTAATAGATGATGTTTTTATCCTCAACTATCACATATTCAATTACTTAAGTATAATTAAATTATAATGATACGATTTTGTTTTGTTTGCCTAATCAGTTTTTTTGCCGTAAGCACAAGCTTTGGGCAATCTGCACAGCTAAAAAAAGGCCTAAAACTATTTGATGAATTTAAATTTGTAAAAGCTTTAGATGCTTTTATAGCCGCCTACGAAAAAGAAGAAAATGCCGAAGCCTTAGTAGGCATAGTAAATTCCTACAAAAAAATGGGGGCCTTGAGCGAAGCAGAAAGTTATCTAAAAAAATTAGTAGATGCACCAAGCGTTAGGCCGGTTTACTTGTTAAACTATGGGCAAGCATTGCTAAGTAATGGTAAGTACCAAGAAGCCTTGTTATCTTTTCAAAAATATAGCGAATTAGTTCCATCAGATTCAAGAGGAAAATCTTTCATTGAAATGGCCGACAATTATTTAGTGATAAGCAAAAGCCAGCCCGAAATGCAAGTACTTTCACTAGAAATTAACTCGCCTTACGATGATTACAGCCCATGTTTTTTTAAAGATGGTTTTGTTTTTTCATCAGATAGAGGAGGTATTGAAGCCGATAAAGTTTATGAAGTAACAGGTAGACCTTTTAGTGATTTATTTTTTACACCTAGTGATGGCAACTTAAAACACTCAACTGTTGGCTTATGGGGTGGTAAAATTAACACTTATTTACACGAAGGTACTTGTGCCTTTTCTCCAGATGCAAAAAAAGTATATTTTACTAGAGATAATTACTTTAACCGCAAAGTAAAACCCAGTAGTGACGATATTGTTAAATTAAAAATTTTTAGTGCTGCCGATACTGGCAGACCCGATGGTGAGTGGGAATTAGTTGATGAAATACCATTTAACGACGACGATTATAGTGTAATGCACCCTGCTTTAAGTGCAGATGGCAACGCTTTGTACTTTGCCTCAGATATGCCAGGCGGTTATGGTGAAACAGATATTTATGTTTCTTACAGAGTAGGTTCTTCTTGGGGTGCACCAGAAAATTTAGGTGCTAAAATTAACTCAGAAGGAAGAGACCAATTTCCTTTTATTGCAGACAATGGCATCTTATACTATGCCTCTGATGGAATTGCCGGCTTAGGTGGTTTAGATATTTTTGCATCACAGCTTAATAATGGAGTATGGTCCACACCAAATAATATGGGTTCGCCAATTAACTCAAATGCCGATGATTTTGGTTTAATAATAGAAACCGTTAGTCAAACAGGTTACTTTACTTCTCGTCGTTCAGGTGGTGTTGGTTTAGATGATATTTATTCTTTTCAAAGAGTGGATTGTATAGTTTTGAATGGTTATGTTTTTGATGAAACAAGTGGAGAGGCAATTGCTGGTGCATCTGTTATGATGCGTGATGAAAGTGGGCAAAAAATATTAGAAACAACCTCTGATGCTGATGGATTATATAACACATGTATTACAGCCGACAACAAATATACCGCTTATATTACCCACCCAATTGAAAGTGACGAAGCTATTTCGGAAATTTCTACTTACAATTATAAATCAAAAACAGCAGAGCTAAAAACTGGTTTTAATATTGTAGTACAAGAAGTGAAGGAAGAAGAACCTGTTGAAGAAGTAAAAGAAGAAGTAGTTGAAATAATGGAAGAGGTTACTCCAATTGAAGTTGAAGAACCTGCTATTGAAGCTAAAGAGCCAATTATTGAAACCAACGAAATTAAAGAATCACCAGTTGTAATTGAAAAAACAGTAATTGCTGAATCGGTTAATACACCCGTTACAACAGTTGTTGAAACTTGTTATTTATCTGGAAGAATATACACTAAAGATAGTGGTGATGCTATTAGTAACAGTAAAATTACTTTACAAGCCACTAACGGCGGAGCTAAAGAAACCTATACAGATAGCTATGGTTACTACAGCCTTAGTATAGAAGCTGGCAATACTTATAAAGTTTATGCTACTGCTGATAATTTTTATACCGCAAACGAAACCATAACTGTAACTACGGACAATTGTAGTCAAAACTTAGATTTGACATTGGAAGGGATTGTGATGAACCAAGCCGTTACCTTAAATAATATTTATTACAATTTTAATAAATCTGCCATTAGACAAGATGCTATACCAGAGTTAGAAAACTTAGTAAGCTTATTATCTAACAATCCTGGCGTTTCTGTAACCATTTACTCATTTACCGATTCGAGAGGCACGGATTCTCAAAATTTAGAATTATCACAACGCAGAGCAAAATCGGTTGTAGATTATTTAATTTCAAAAGGAATTAATGCTAACAGGTTAACTTCGAAAGGTTTAGGCGAAAGCGAATTGATTAACGAATGTACCAACGATGTAACATGTACTGATGAGCAGCACCAAGCTAATAGAAGAACAGTTTTTAAAGTTACAGGTTATGAAAGTGGCGTTCTAATTTCTGAATCACTTTACAACAACGGTAATATTTACGGCACTCAAACTACCACCATTACAATAGACAAATAACAACTACAACTTTTAAAATAAATTTAATGAAGGCTGCAATTTTTTGCAGCCTTTGTTTTAGGTAGTATCTGATAGCAAATCACTACAATTTTCACAATTAATATTATTAGCATAGTAGCCGATAGTAATATTTATAGTTTTCGTGAGTATTTTTCATCTTTTTATAACTTTTACCTCCAATATACTAAAGTTGGGATTTTACATTTCTATTAGACTTCAATATAATATGGATGAATTATTAAAATTAATAATGAATCTTCTGTAACCGTCTATATTGAATTTAATGCATTAGTTGGCAACTGTACATTTAAGAGTTTGTCAAAAATGTTTGTCATCATTTTGTGTACACCCTAAATTTCAACTATATTTGAAGAGTGCGGTTAAGAATTATAAAGTGGAAAAATGTAATTGACCATTGTAAATCAAATAAAACAATGTTAAAAGCATTTCATCAATTTTATGAAATAGCTTGCAAAGCGGTATGGCTAAAACCTCCAAAGTGAAGTAATGAACGAAGCATTGCGCTTATTACAAGTAAAAGAGAAAAAAAGAAAAGTATTATTTGATGCCTTAGATAAAGGCTTTGAAGATTTAGAAGCAGGCAGACATACAACTTACACTCCTGAACTAATACATAAAATCGCTGATGAAGTTGCTGCAAAATACAAGTAACTGATGAAAGTTGAATTATCTGAATTAGCTAAAGGGTATAAATACATCCTATCTATTATACAATAGAAAAAAAGATTTTATTTTTGTTAATCGTATTTTGCAAGGGCAAATGAATCTTGAATTACATTTACAAAACAACTTAAATTTGGCAATTAAAATCGAAGCCAAAATCATTTTACAAGAAATGTAGATGAGTTTGAATGAAATTTTAGAAGATTAACCATAAACATCAATTATTAAAAAATTTTGTAGACCTAAATAAAGTTTAAGTGGCCTATAACTTTACCTTACTACCATTTCCCTATTTATCAAGATCAATGCTTTCAGCCTCAGTCAACAATTTTGAATGTATAATAAATCTTAAACCAAGCGGAATTTCGAGTGAAAAACTAGAGCCTCTGCCTTTAGTTATATCAACCGTTAAATGCGTGTGTTTCCAATATTTAAATTGGTCTTTATTCATATAAAAATTAACACCTTCAATGTTTCCCAATAGTATATCGCTTTCATCTAAATACATATCTCCCTCAGGAAAAATCATTGGTGAGGAACCATCACAACAACCGCCGCTTTGATGAAAAATAAGTGCTCCGTGTTTCTCTTTTAGTTGTTGTACAACCTTAGCCGCTGCATCTGTTATTTCAACTCTTTTCATCTTTCAATTTTTTAAAAAAAGCTGAATCACTTAGTGATCCAACTTTTAATATTACTGGTTCATCTGTTAAAAGAAACCTAATTTATTTTTATCATAAGAGATTAACATGTTTTTAGTTTGACGATAATGATTAAGCATCATCACATGGTTTTCTCTTCCAAAGCCAGATTTTTTATAGCCTCCAAATGGCGCATGTGCAGGATATGCGTGATAACAATTTACCCAAACACGACCCGCTTTAATTGCCCGAGGTATTTGATATAGTTGATGAGCATCTCTTGTCCAAACCCCAGCTCCAAGTCCATAAAGTGTATCATTTGCTATTTCAATAGCTTCTGCCTCATCTTTAAATTTTGTTACGCAAACTACTGGCCCAAAAATTTCTTCTTGAAACACTCTCATTTTATTATGCCCTTCTAAAATAGTTGGTTTTATATAAAAGCCGTTTGCTAAATCTCCTTCTAATTTGTTAGCATCGCCTCCAGTAAGTACTTTTGCACCTTCTTCTATTCCTATTTTAAAATACGATTTTATTTTTTCATATTGATCATTTGAGGCTTGAGCACCAACCATAGTATTTACATCATAAGGATCTCCCTGAACTATTGCATTCGTTCTTGCTACTACACGCTCCATAAATGCGTCATAAATATCTTCTTGCACTAATATTCTTGATGGACAAGTACAAACTTCGCCCTGATTAAAAGCAAACAAAACAGCGCCTTCAATTGCTTTATCTAAAAAAGCGTCATCCTCATCCATAACAGAATTAAAAAATACGTTAGGAGATTTGCCACCTAACTCCATAGTTACAGGATTTAGGTTTTTTGATGCGTATTGCATAATTAATTGCCCGGTAGTAGTTTCTCCCGTAAATGCCACTTTATCCAAACGACCGCTTGATGCTAAGGGTTTTCCTACTTCGGGCCCGAAACCGTGAAGAACATTCACAACGCCCGGAGGAAACACTTCCGCAATTTTCTCCATCAATAATGTTGCAGAAGAGGGGGTCTGTTCGGCTGGTTTTAATATTACACAGTTACCAGTTGCTAAAGCTGGTGGTAATTTCCAAGATAACATTAGTAGTGGAAAATTCCACGGAATAATTTGACCAACAACACCAAGAGGCTCTTTAATATTCATTGAAACTGTATGCTGGTCAATTTCTGATACGCTTCCTTCTTCGGCACGAATACATGCAGCAAAATAACGCCAATGATCAACAGATAAAGGAATATCTGCATTAAGAGTTTCTCTAATAGGTTTGCCATTATCACAAGTATCTACCAATGCAAATTCTTCTAAATTGGCTTCAATTATATCTGCAACTTTATTTAATAAGGCTGCTCTTTCTGCAGCAGGAGTATTTCCCCAGGCTTCTTTAGCGGCATTTGCAGCATCTAATGCAAGTTCAACATCTTCTTTTTGAGAACGAGGATATTTTGCAATAAGGCTATTATCAATTGGGGAGGTATTATCAAAATAATCTCCGCCAACTGGTGCTACAAATTTTCCATTAATAAAATTTTCGTACTTTTCTTTAAATTTAGGTTTTGTATACGCCATACTTGTTTAATTGATTTATATGATTAATAATTTTTTTAAGATATTTTTTACAAGAATAATTTTCTTCAATTCCGTTTTAATACCTTGATATCTCTAGTAAAATTTACCCTACTCTATTTCTAAAAGAAAATATCAGAACAGCATTGAAATGTTCAAGATAAAACAATTTTGTTATATTCAAAAAACGGTGTGCATAATTATTAAAATATTAAATTCAAAGTATAAGATTATAATTCGAATTAAACTTTTAGTGATAACAGAAACAGGTTTCTATTTTTGATTATAAATACAATTGAATACTGTTCTAAAAAAAAACCTCATTAGAAGTAAAGAGATTTTTTTGTAGTTGCTTTATAAAATAAGTATGTTGTAAGCTCTTGCAAAGCTAAGCATTTGATCTATCTTTTATTTTTTCTTGTTTTCTTTAATAGCCAGATTCTTTATTTTCAACAACTCGGCATCAAATATTTTTTGATAAGTACCATCTTTTAAACGCAGGTTTAACCATTGGTCAATATAAGCTTTAAAGGTATGATCTACTGTTAAAAGATAACCCATTTCAAAAAAATTGAAAGGTTTAGTTGGGTTAACGGCTTCTAACTCAGGGTGGATCTGCTCTTGCACCAAAGTTTCTATAGCATCGGTTACCATTACATCGGCTGTGCCATCAATAATTTTTTCAAAAATACTTAGGTTATCTTTGTTTTCTATAATTGTAGCATTTGGAAAATTGGTTTTGGCAAATATTTCATTGGTTCCTCCCGGGTTTACAATTACTTTAACTTTTGGTTGATTGATCGCTTCCAAAGTTTGATATTTACCAATATTTTCATCGCGGGTAATCGCCGCCTTACCACTTGACAATACCGGAATGCTAAACAACACCTTTTGCTGACGAGCTAAAGTTATGGTAATGCCACTCATAGCTATATCAAATTTATTGGCTTGCAAATCGTCAATTAAAGTTTTCCACGTGGTTGAAATTAATTGTAATTCTGCGTTTAGTGATGTTGCCAAATCTTTTGCCAATTCAATATCAACGCCTTTATATATATCGCTATTAAGGTTTGTTTGGTAAGAAAATGGAACAAAGTCACCAGTTGTGCCAACCCTTAAAACTTTGTTGGTCAATATTGTATTTAATACTGATAACCTTTCCGTTTCAACCGCTACCGGTTTTGTTTCTGCTACCTTTAATGAACTGCCACAACTAATGCTACTTAGGCAGAAAACTATTAAGCTTATTTTTAGTAAACTATTTATTTTTTGGTTTAAAAGGTATTGCATTGCTAAATCAATTTATATTTTTTTAAATATTTGTTAGTAAGATCGCTTTTTTAGTTAGATAGTAAAAAAAATTATTGCATTTAACCTTTGTACAATCCAAAAAATAATACGATATTTGCCGTTCTAATAAATCGAAAATAACAAGATGTCGAAAATATGTGATTTAACCGGTAAAAGACCAATTACAGGCAACAACGTTTCTAAGTCTAAAAGAAGAACAAAACGTAGGTTTTTACCAAACTTACAAACTAAAAAGTTCTTTGTGCCAGAAACAGGCCAATGGATTCGTTTAAAGTTATCTACATCGGCTATGCGTACTATTGATAAAAAAGGTATTTATCAGTATTTAAAAGAAATTGAAAAAAAAGAAGGTAAAAAATTCTTACAAAAATAAAGTGTAATGGCTAAGAAGAGTAAAGATGCACGTCAACAGATAATATTAGAATGCACCGAGCATAAAGAAAGTGGTATGCCAGGTACATCAAGATATGTAACGGAAAAAAATCGTAAAAACACGCCAGATAGAATTGAGTTAAGAAAGTTCAATCCTATCTTAAAAAAATATACGATTCATAAAGAAATTAAATAGTAACCAATGGGAAAAGTAAGTAAGAACTCAAGAACCGACAGGGGTTTAGCCGGTGGTGGTAAAGATCACGTTAAATTAGTTATTTCTGAAAAAAATGAGAAAGGCGGTTATGTTTTTAAAGAAATAATGGTACACAAAGATAAAGTTGATGAAGTATTAAAAGCTCAATCTCAGGGTTAATACTTTCATTATTAACATAATTTTAACCGGCTTCTTTTGCTTATGCATCAGAGGCCTTTTTTGTATTAAGTAACAATGCAAGGCAAAGAAATTTAAATGAGTGAACAAAAAAAATCGGCTGCCGAATTGTGGAAAGAACAATTTGGTATTACGGAAGAGCCCAAAACAGAAAACAAAAACACGCCTGAAACTTCTGAAAAAAATACCGCTGATGTAAGCATTGATGATACAACTACAGATGATGCAAGTATTGATAATGACAATACAGATGATGCAAGTATTGATAAAACTACTACAGATGATGCAAGTGCTGTTGATACAACCACTACTAATGATGATGCCGTTAATGCCTGGAAAGAACAGTTTGGTATAGTTGACGAGCCAAAACAAAGCGAAGCAGCACAAATTGAAGAAACTCAAGAAGATTTAAACAAAGGTTTAAGTAAAACCAAGCGAAATTTCTTTCAAAAAATAACGGCTGCAGTTGCAGGTAAAGCAACAGTTGATGAATCTGCTTTAGATGATATTGAAGAGGCCTTAATTTCTGCCGATGTTAGTTTAGATACCACCATAAAAATAATTGATCGGTTAGAAGCGCGTGTTGCCAAAGACAAATACTTAGGCAGCAACGAGTTAATGAGTATTTTAAAAGCAGAAATTGTTGATCTGCTTTCGGAAAATAATACACCTGATGATGTTGGTTATGTTTTACCCACAAGCACCCGCCCACACGTGGTAATGGTAGTTGGTGTAAATGGTGCTGGCAAAACTACTACTATTGGCAAGCTGGCATATCATTTTAAACAACAAGGTGTAAAAGTGATTATTGGTGCTGCCGATACTTTTAGAGCCGCTGCGGTTGATCAAATTAATGTTTGGGCAGAACGCATTGGGGTAGATATTGTAAAGAAAAAAATGGGCAGCGATCCTTCTTCGGTAGTGTTTGATACTTTGGCTTCTGCTAAGGCAAAAAATGCTGATTTAGTACTAATTGATACCGCAGGCCGTTTGCACAACAAAAAAGGCTTAATGGAAGAGTTGGCCAAAATAAAACGGGTAATGAGCAAACAAATACCTGATGCGCCACACGATGTTATGTTGGTGTTAGATGGTTCTACTGGGCAAAATGCGCTGGAACAGGCTAAAGCTTTTTCGGAGTTTACGCAGGTAAGTTCGATGGCAATTACTAAGTTAGATGGTACGGCTAAAGGTGGCGTTGTTATTGCTATTGCCGATCAACTAAAAATACCTATTAAATACATTGGTGTTGGTGAAAAAGCACAACATTTGCAGGTTTTTAATAAGGCTAATTTTGTGAATACTTTATTTGAGTAGGGTTTTATTTTTTTAAGATTTTACTAATGTAATGAACATCATTTTTTTCAATATCTGCAATAAATAACTGAGGTTGGTTGCTAAACTAATCTTGCCATTAAGCCCAACTCAAAAAAAGATTATCTTTGTAAATATTTTAAAGATGAACCAAATAGAAAAATATATCTCCATCAATCAAGAAGTGCGCTTCGGTAAGCCTTGTATTACAAAAACTAGAATAACCGTTGCTGATATTTTAGGTTGGCTAGCATCAGGGATGTCTTATGAAGAAATTATGCACGACTTTCCAGAAATTAAGTACGAACATATTTTAGCGGCATTGGCTTTTTCCGCCAAAAGAGAACAAGCCATAAAAACAGTAGTACATGCCAAAGCTGCTGATTGATGCCAACATTTCTTATCGGATAAAGAAAAAATTAAGTAGGTTTTATAAAGATGTTTTACACACAACAGATATAAACTTATCACAACCAGCAAAAGATGGAGAAATTTGGAATTGGGCGCAAGTTAACAACTACATAATTGTCACTTATGATACTGACTTTGAAAAATTGCTAAACCAAAATGGCTTTCCACCTAAGTTAATCCTTATTAAAATAGGCAATCAGCCCACTCACTTAATTGCTGAAATGCTAATAGTAGCATACGAAAAACTCATTAAATTTGAAGTTAGTTTATCCGAAGGACTGCTTGAGTTTATTTAATAAATTATATTAAATTGGTATAAAAACTGACCAATTATAAATAGTTCTGATGCTGCATCAACCTTAAAGCAAGAAGTTGTATCTTTAAACCTTGTGAAAGAAAAAATATACATCGACGGATTTGCTGGTTTAAATAACTTCGAAATGGAGTTAAACCGCATTAATGTGTTAATTGGTCCGCAAGCGAGTGGGAAGAGTGTGGTGGCTAAGTTGGTTTATTTTTGCAGGTGGTTTCCGTCTTACTTTTTTTCGCAAAATCAAAAATATGGCAGTACTGAAGTAGATAAAATTGCTAAGGATGAGTTAAGAAAAATGTTTCACCTAAATGTATTTAATCAAAGCTTTGACATAACCTACGAAAATTCATATTTGATTTATTCAATTACTTATACTCCTAATATGAATGTTCTGAATAGTTTTGACAATATGGAAAGCTTGATGATAACGAGTGTTCAAACTGGAGATCCTGAAAAACAATCATCCTCTTATGATAAAATAGCTGATAACCTGTTTTATTTGTTAAAGAGTCATTTTGGTTATAATGGTGGAAATCATTATTTAAAAATTATGGATCTTTTTGATGAAGAAAATTCAAAAACAAATTTCATACCTGCATCACGAAATTTATTAACTCAAGTTAGACAAATTAGGCTTAAAGTTTTTGATGAAGGTATTCAATCTTCAATTGATCCTTTTTTATCAAGGTTTGTTGCCTCCTATCATCGGATCAGAGAAGATTTTTACATAGATAATAATAAAAGTTTAACTTCAACTAAAGGAGATATTGTAAACCGTCTTATCAAAGAAATTTTGAATGCGGATGTAGAGTTTATCAATAACGAAGACTATTTAGTTTATAATGATGGTAGAAGAAATGCTTTAACCCAAGCCTCATCTGGCGAACAAGCATTGGTGCCTGTTTTACTACAGTTAAAATACATCTATGAAGCTACTCGTAACGAAAGTATTTTTTTTGAAGAACCAGAGTTACATATATTTCCTAAGTTTCAAAAGTTGTTATTGCAATTATTAATAACAGTTTTTAATGATAGTGGTAATGATAGTAATCTTTTCATTACAACGCATAGTCCATATATTTTAACTTCTTTAAATAATTTATTACAGGCTGGAGAAATGGAAAAACATCTTAGTAAAGAAAAATTGAAAGCATTAGAGGAGTTAGTTCCAAAAGAATATAGAATTAATTCAAAAGATTTTAGTGCTTTTCAAATAATAAACGGTAAAGCAAAAAATATTGTTGATGACGAAACTGGTTTAATAGCAGAAAATATAATTGATGAAGTGAGTGATAATGATTTCGATCTATTTAGTCAACTAATAGAATTAGATTATGGAGTGGAAAGCTGATTGCTGCGAGTTGAAAGACCAAAAAAATATTGTTGTAAAAAACAAAAAAGAAAACCCTAAAGAATACAAAGGGAAACTAAGATTTAATAACCCAAACAACTATTTATGCTATGATGTAAATGTTGCTTGTCAGTTAGGAAAGGAAAGAAACACAATGGGAAATTGTGATTCACTTTTGGTAGTTTTCAATACGAAAAATAAAGAGAAATTAAAAGACATTAATAGTACGTACACCCAACAAAAACATTTTATAGAATTTAAAGCTGGCGATCTTTCTGGTGCTTTTGAGCAAATTATTTCTACAGTTAAAATTTTAGGTTTCAAAAACAAGCTAAACTTTGGCTATGTAGTCAGAAATCCGAAAAAGAAATTGTATGCTCAAGCTCAGGGTAACTTAAAAAAATACAGCAGAGCGCAGAAAAGCAAAATCCTTTTCAAAATTTTAAAATCAGACAACACCATAAATATCTAACAATATTAAAATTGGTTTATCTTTAAAGTTTATAATGCCAGAAAAAATATACATCGACGGCTTTGCTGGTTTAAATAACTTCGAAATGGAGTTGAATCGCATTAATGTGTTAATTGACCCGCAAGCCAGCGGGAAGAGTGTGGTGGCTAAGTTGGTTTATTTTTTTAATGATGTGGTTTTAAGCTTTACACAATTGTCAATGCGAGGCTTAGATCAGGAACTTCAAAGTTTCATTGAGCAAGAATTTAAAAACACTTTCAACCTAAATCTAATAAAAAATAATTTTACGATAAAGTATGAGCGCCATAACTTTAAAGCTACTATTTTACAAAAAGAAAAATTATTTATTAAGGCTGAAGGCGATGCACTATTTGATATGTTGGCTAACATAAAAAACCTGATTAAACCATTGCAGGCATTAAATCCAAATATAAATATTAATGAGTTTATTGAAAATAATCTTTTTAAAATGGGTGAGGCGATTGGTGCTGATATACATAATGCTAATTTCTTTATTCCCGCTTCCCGATCATTCACAAGTTTAATTAAAAATATCAAGTTATTAGTTGAGAATACTGATGTACCCGCAGCAATTGATCGTTTTTTACTAAAGTTTTCAGCTGTTTACCAACAACACCGCCAACATTTTAAAAAAGAAGGCAAAACCTTACTTTCAAAAGAAACCAACAGCTTTGATACTTTTACTAAAGCGCTAATTAATGCCAATGTGGAGTTTATCAACGATGAAGATTATTTAGTGTATGAAGATGAGAGAAGAGTGGCCTTAAGCAATGCATCTTCTGGCGAACAAGCACTCATTCCCTTGTTGGTCTATTTAAAAAAGCTACATCAAAAAGGAAAATCACACTTAAAAACTTATTTATTTTTTGAAGAACCCGAGTTGCATATTTTCCCAAAATTCCAATTTACTTTAATTCAGTTGCTGATGTTTATTTACAATGAGTGTAATGTACGCTTATTTATTACCACACATAGTCCGTATGTTCTAAGCACATTTAACGATTTAATGCAAGCCGCAGAATTAGAAACAGCGTTTCAAAATGACCAAGGAAAATTAGAGCAGTTACATAAAATTGTTCCAAGTAATGAAATTGTTAAACCTGAAGACTTAAATGCTTATGAAATTGAAAACGGGAAAGCTACATTGTTAGCTCGTGAATACGGATTAATTAGTGAGAATATAATTGATAAGGTTTCTGATGAAGGCTCACTAAAATTTGGTGAATTGTTAGATATGCTGCCTGCCGATGCTTAAAGAAGAATGTAAAGAATATATTACCAAGCCACTTATAGTGTTGAAGGAAAAAAGAAGTTCAATAAGGTTTTCTAATATGAATAATTCGGGGGTTACAAATGTTTCCATTGATAAATGCCAACTAAAAGATGAAAAAGGCAATAAGTGTGATTATCTATTAGTAAAAAATGAAAGAGAAACTTTTGTTGAATTGAAAGGTTCAAATATTCGTAAAGCAATTAAACAGTTAGAAGAGTCAATTATTAAAGTCAGTCCCCAAGTTGTCACATCAGAAAAATCTGCTTTTGTTGTTTGTACTCGAAGTTCAATAAATGCTGCTGAAATTAGTGTTATGAGAAGAGATTTTAAAAGCAAGTTTAATGCATCGCTTATTGTAACGAAATCCAATAAAGAATTTGAATTAAAATAATTTAGTTTTTGAAAACAAAATCCACAAATACCGATTCCATAAACATCATCACCTTGGGTTGCTCCAAAAATTTGGTCGACTCTGAAAACCTGATTGGGCAACTAAAAGGCAACGATATTCAAGTAGCGCACGAAAGTGACCCTGATGCCAACATCGTAATAGTAAACACTTGCGGCTTTATTGATATGGCCAAGCAAGAAAGTATAGATACTATATTGGATTATGCCGATGCAAAAACTAAGGGCGACATTGAGAAATTATACGTAACAGGTTGCCTGTCGGAACGCTACAAAAAGGATCTGTCAAAAGAAATACCTGAAGTAAATGCTTGGTTCGGCACTATGGATTTACCTTTTTTATTAAAAGAGTTGGGTGCTGATTATAAACACCAACTAATTGGTGAACGGCAAGGTTTAACCACGCCGCAACATTATGCCTATTTAAAAATATCGGAAGGCTGCAATCGTACTTGTTCTTTTTGTGCCATTCCTTTAATGCGTGGTAAGCATATTTCCAGACCAATAGAAGATTTAGTATTTGAAGCTAAAAACTTAGTTAAGCAAGGCGTAAAAGAAATTATGCTAATTGCACAAGAGTTGACTTATTATGGTTTAGATATTTATAAAAAAAGAAGTTTACCCGAGTTGTTACATCAATTAGCAGCAGTTGAAGGTTTGGAATGGATACGCTTGCACTATGCATATCCGCATAAGTTTCCATTAGAAATTATTGAGGCCGTAAAGGCGCATCCTAATATTTGTAATTATTTAGATATGCCTTTGCAACACGCCAGCAATGCTGTTCTCCAAAATATGAAACGTCAAATTACCAGAGAAGATACAGAAAAGCTAATTGCCGACATCAGAAACATTTTACCAGAAATTGCCATTAGAACAACGATGTTGGTGGGTTTTCCAGGTGAAACAAAAAAAGATATTGAGGAACTAAAAGACTTTATTGAACAACAACGCTTTGAGCGTCTGGGCGTTTTCACCTATTCGCACGAAGAAGGAACTAGCGGCCACCAATTAAATGACGACCTGCCGGAAGAAGAAAAACAACAACGGGCTTCTGAAGTTATGGCGGTTCAACAAACTATTTCAGACGAACTGAACCAGGCTAAAATTGGCAAAACCTTTAAAGTACTAATTGATAGAAAGGAAGGCGACAACTATATTGGCAGAACAGAGTTTGACTCGCCAGAAGTTGACAACGAAGTAATTATAGATGCAAGAGAAAATTATTTAAGAGTAGGTGATTTTGCTCAAATTAAAATTACCGATGCCAGCGACTTTGATTTATATGGTTATTTAGCATAAAATATTTTTATTATTTTACGAGTATTATAAAATATTATATCCAGCCAAAACAGGGTAAAAAAGGATAGTTTTGGCTACTTATAAATCTATAAACAAATCGTTTAAAGTTAATTCGTTTTGCACCAAAGCTGTTTTATATTTATTGCTTTCTAAGCCTTTTGAAGTTATAAAGGTTAAAAAAACAATTTTTCTGATATTGGTTTTCTGTTTAAATACGTTTATTTTTTTAGTAGATGTGTACCGCTTTAATACTTGTTTAAATTGATGAAATGCTTCTAACCAATTTTTAGGTAACGGTAGTTTCTTTTTACCCGTAGTAATAGTTTGGTTGAAATTTTGCAATTGCTTAGTGGTGGTTACTTTATTAATACCACAAAATTCGAATATTAAATGTGCTGCATAAGTTTTTTGTATTAGATAGGTTTTACCTACTCGCCGCCTGCCATAAACTGCAATTAAAGTAGCTTCAGGGCTTTTTAAAACACCTTGAAGCAAACTAATTTCATACTTTCTACCAACTATTTCTAACATAATCAAAATGCTATAAGTAGCCAAAACACGTTAAAAAAGGATAGTTTTGGCTACTTATAGAAAAACAAAACTTTATCAAAAATAAAATAAAAGTGTTGATTTTACTGTTTTATTATTGAAAATAATATTTTTTTTCATTAAAAAAAGCACGTATTTTACACACAACCAAATAAATAAAAAATTGTTTAAAGTAAAGCCTTTTAAATATGCTGATACTAATAAGTTTTCAAAAACGGTGATTGACTATTTGGAGCAAACAGCAACCATTAAATCTTACAGTAAATATAAGGTCAATATTGAATCGTTTAAGCAAATAATTAAGGATAAAAATTATACAGAAAGTTATAGAACAACACTTGTACAAACGCTACATCAACAATACAAAAATTTAAATATTGAAACAGCTGAAGTACTTAAAAATATTACTTCATTAGAAAATGGAAATACTTACACCATTTGCACAGCACATCAATTAAATTTATTTACCGGGCCATTGTATGTGGTGTTTAAAATTATTTCGTGTATTGATTTAAGTAAACAGTTAAAGGCAGCTTATCCCGCTTACAACTTTGTTCCTGTTTTTTGGTTGGGTTCAGAAGATCATGATTTAGCAGAAATAAACCACCTTAATTTATTCAATAAAAAAATAGAATGGCCTACGCAACAAACTGGTGCAACAGGCAGAATGAATTTAGATGACTTTGCAGAGGTGTTGGCAACTACTTTTCAAATTTTGGGAGATAGTACTAACGCATCTTACTTAAAAAAAATACTAACCGATTGCTTTACAAAAAACGACACTTTACAAAATGCAACTACAAAATTTTTGAATACTTTATTTGGCAAACACAGCTTAGTAATTATAAATGGGGATAATAGCAACTTAAAAAAGTTATTTGTAAACGAACTAAAAGCCGAGCTGTTTGAAAATACAATTGAACAACAAGTAACTGCTACAAATGAGCAATTTGGCGAGCATTATAAAATTCAGGCGACAGCAAGGCGCATCAATTTATTTTATTTAAAAGATGGTTTGCGTGAGCGCATAGATTGGAATGAAGCAACTAAAAATTTTGAAGTATTAAACACCAACCTCCGCTTTACTAAAAAAGAAATGGAAGTAGAACTGCAACAAAATCCTGAACGTTTTAGTCCAAATGTTTTAATGCGGCCTTTATACCAGGAGAAGATTTTACCTAATTTAGCTTACATTGGTGGCGGAGGTGAGCTGGCTTATTGGCTGCAATTGAAAAGCACTTTTGAGGCTTTTAACATTAACTACCCAATGCTAATACTGCGCAACTCTGCTGCTTTTATTGATAAAAAAACTATTAAAAAATGGACTAATCTGGGTTTTAAATTAGATGATATTTTTGAGTCAGAACACGAATTGTCCAGTAAATATTTATCAAAAAATGAAGCAACCGAAGTTGACTTTAGCAAACATCTAAAGCAAATAAAACAGTTAGAAAAAGATGTTTTAAAAGAAGGACATTTAATTGATGAAGCTTTATCATCACCCATTGAAGCAGAGTTTTCAAAAATTGAAAAAGCTATTAATAACTTAGAACAGAAATTTATAAGAGCTACCAAACGGCAACATAGCGATGACTTAAATAAAATTTCTGCGGTGTTACACAAAGTTTTTCCAAAAGGTGGTTTGCAAGAACGACAAGATAATTTTATGCAATACTATCTAAAATATGGTGCTGCTTTTTTCGACTTATTGTTTGAACATTTTGATTGTTTAGCGCAGCAGTTTTTGGTGTTTGAGGAGGAATAAAAGTCTCACTCACAGAAATCACTTAGTTATGCAGAGCGTTGGTTTGGTTGTTTTTTTGCCCGCAGAACTCGCAGAATTACGCAGACTTATTTTTGTAGTTTTCGTAGAAGATTTTGTTAAAATTTTAATTTTTATACTAAATCAAAAAACATATACGTTAAAACACCAAACCAATCGAAAAAAACTATGCTAAGTTGCGTTAGGCTATCTATACCTACTGTTCTATTATTGTGTTTCACTTTAAATTTTGTTGCTGCCCAATGCACTACCGAGCTTGGTTTACTTTCAAGTTCAAACTTTCAAAAAAATGAAAGTGTTTTTGTTTGTTATGAAGATACTTTAAAAGTTGAGTTAAGCGACTATCAGTTAATGGAAGGTCAACAACTGTATTATGTATATCATTATAGCGAAAATTATATTGATGGTATTTACAAAATTGATACCGGACTAACAAGTGGCATCATAAATGATCTTTTTTCAAACAAAGTGTATACAACTGTTATTGCAACCAGCTCAAATTCACTTTATGAAATAGATGATACTTGTACCGTTTTTAGTAATACAATTGAGGCTAATTTTTTGGATAAATTATCTTTTGAGTTAGATTATGAATGTAGAAGCAATTTTCCAGATGAGTTTTTAGAAATTTATTATACCGGATTGGGAAGTTTACCTCATTTAGATAGTACATTTAATTATTATATTTCGGGAGATTTAAACGATACTCTAAAATACAAAGAAATTGATTCTTTGACATTTGCTTATGAAGAACCTTGGTCAATAGAAATTAATTTTACTGATGGATTATGTACTGTAAATGAAATTTTTCGGATTATTGATTTTTGTTTCCGTTTACCAATTGGTTTGCTAACTACCTTTACTGGAACGGTTATAAATAATGAACACCTTATAAAATGGAAAATGCGTAGCGAAATCGAAAGTGCTCACTTCATCTTACAAGTATCAACCGATGGAGTAAACTTTGAAATTTTAGATACGGTGCAAGGTGCTGGAACCACATCAAGCCTAACTTCTTATGAAATAATTAATACAAATACTTCTTTAGGTAGTCTCTATTACCAATTACTTCAGGTTGAATATGATGGTACAATAAACACGCTTGGTATTATTAAAGTTACCCAATACGCAACTTCAGTTTATCCTAACCCAACAAAACAATACTTAAACCTTCATAACAATGGGCAAGGATTTCAAAATTTAGAAATTAATATTACGGACATAACTGGCCAACAAATTGCCAACTACACTCAAAACCAAATAGAAACAACCAATTTAGGATACCGCTTAAATGTTGCCTTTCTTTCTTCTGGCATTTATTTTATGAACGTTATGGCAGATGATTTTCAAAAGATAGAAAAATTTGTTGTAGAAAAGTAGTGTTAGTCTCCTACAGAATTCGCTGGGTTACTCAAAGGAATAAAAATCTCCCGCAGAACTTGCAGAATTACGCAGAGTCTGATCTATGCAAAATTTATGGCAGAGCGTTAATCTGCATTTTCTAAATACTTACCTCTTATATAACCAGATCGCATTTGAAAAACGCCCAACAAGGCTTCTCTAAAAATATTCATACTCATTTTTGAAGTGCCGTGCAAGCGATCAATAAAAGTAATAGGTACTTCAATTATTTTAAAACCGCTTTTCCATATTGCAAATTTCATTTCTACTTGAAAGGCGTAACCCACAAATTCTATTTTTTCTAAGTTAAGTTGTTCTAATACCTTTTTTCTATAACATACAAAACCAGCGGTGGTATCTTTTACAGGTATCCAGGTAATTAAACGTACGTATAAAGAAGCGAAGTAAGAAAGCAACATCCTGTCAATTGGCCAATTTTCAATTTTACCATGTTTTACATAACGCGAACCTATGGCCAAATCAACATCATTATGAAAGCAGGCACTATATAAACGTTGCAAATCTTTTGGGTTGTGCGAAAAATCGGCGTCCATTTGTAAAATATAATCGTACCCTTTTTCAACCGCCCATTTAAAGCCTAAAATATAAGCGGTACCAAGTCCAAGTTTACCGTTTCTTTCTTCTATAAAAATTTTGCCCTCAAATTCTTTTTGTTTGGCTTTAACAATGGTTGCCGTTCCATCGGGCGAACCATCATCAATTACCAAAATATTAAAGGGAGTCGGCAAAGCCATAACCGCATTAATTATGGCAGCAATGTTCTCCTTTTCGTTGTAGGTTGGTATTATTACTAATGCGTTAGGCAATATAAATTTTGTTTATTTTATACAATTACTAAGTAAACATAATGCTTTAAGTGAAACAATTATTGTAAAAAATGTTAGAATAATTATTTATTGGTTTTATGAGTTAATTTTATCTGCTTCAGCTTGTTTTTTGTATCTAATGGAAAATCGTTGTTAATTATCCAACTAAAGTATTGAGGTTCAAATTCTAACACATCAACTACTCTTCTATCTCTGTGTTTACCAAAATTAAAATACACTTCATTATCCTTTATATACATACGGCGGGCATAATCATAAAATTCGCCATCTTTTGAGAATTCGTGCAAAAATTCGCTATCATTTTCCAAATCTTCATAGCGGTCTAATTGTGCTTTTAAAACATCGTAAGTAGCCTCAACATCAGCACCAGCAGTATGGGCATTTACCAACTCCTTCTTACAATAAAACATTAAAGCAGCTTCTAAAGTACGCTGTTCTTTTTTCATAAAAATACGCATCACATCAATCGACTTACGGTTGCGCATATCCATATCAATATCTACTCTCAAAAATTCTTCTACTAAAAGTGGTATATCGTATCGGTTGCTATTATATCCGGCAAAATCGGCATCGGCAATAAATTCTATAATTTCATTAGCCACTTCCTTAAAGGTTGGTTTATCTGCTACGTCTGCATCATAATAACCGTGTATTTCCGAAACTTCTACAGGTATCGGTATAGTTGGGTTTATCATCCACTGCTTTGATACACTACTCCCATCCGGACTAACTTTTAGCATTACCAATTCAACAATTCTATCTTTAGAAACACTTGCACCCGTTGCTTCAATATCAAAAATAATGAGTGGCTTTACTAAGTTTAATTCCATATTTTTTACTTCAATTTAAACGCAAAGTTAATAATCTTAATTAGAGCATACTTGTTTTTTTAAGCGAAATTTTTTATCCACACTAATATTAACTTTTATATATAGGTTAGTTATATTTCATTTTTAAGAACAAAACTTTTTTTTGAGTTAAAAAAAATAACTTAACAATGCATTAACGATAGGCTTGTTATATTTGCTCATCTTAAAATAATATTAATATTAAATGAAACAAGTATTTACATTTTTATTGGTTGGCATTTGTATTACACTATATGCCTGAATCCGAAAATATTAAAAGTTCAGGTTTCAATGCCAATTTTATGGGCTTAAAAGCAAATCTTTTAAGCCCATAAATACTTTCGATTTTTTTTAATAAATTTGCTCAATAACAATTTCTATAACTTTCTTTTTAATATTTAAAATAACACAATTGATATGATAAAAAAATTACTACTTTTTATAAGCTTTGTTTTTTGCGCTACTTTTCTTTCTGCTCAATGCAATGAATTGTTCTTCTCTGAATATGTAGAAGGTTATGCCAATAACAAATCGGTTGAAATTTACAACCCAACGGATGCTGCCGTTAACTTGTCGGGATATTCTCTTGTACGTTTTAGCAATGGTTCTACAACTGCGAATGAGCAAAAAATTGTTCAATTGCCTGACGTGATGCTGGCCGCTAAAGATGTATATATTGTAACGGTAGATTTGACGGATATGAGCCTATGGGATTCTCAATTTGATAAGCCAGTTTGGAACGGTACAAATGTTATTGATACGGTTTTGGATGCTGTTACCGAAATGCCTGTTTTGGATGATGATGGAAATGTTGTTTTAGGCCCTCAGTATGAAGATGGAATCGCTATTTTTGACCCTAATAATTATGATGAACAATATGACCTGCAAGGTAAGACAGATGTTTTTCTTTGCCCTGACTATGATACAAATAACATGATGTACTTTAACGGTAATGATGCTATTGCATTAATTACTGGAAATGATCCTACTGATGCTACATCGCTTGTTGATGTAATTGGTGTAATTGGAGAAGATCCGGAAGCTACCATTGGGCAAGATGCCTGGGTTGATGCTGATGGCTTTTGGTTGACTAAGGACAGAACTTTGGTTAGGAATGCAGATGTTGCTGGAGGCAGTAATGCTTTAGAAGATGTTCTATTTCAAGCGGGCGGAACTTTTACCGGAGTAGGATGGACTAGCTATTTTAAAAATGACTTCTCTCATTTAGGTGCGCACGAATGTGTTTGTGAAGTTAATTCAACAACTAATTTCAATAAAATTCCTTTTAATATGTACCCAAACCCAACAAATGGTTTTTTGACAATTGAGGCAGAAGCAAGAATTTATGGAGTTGATATTTTGAATACTGTGGGACAAAAAGTGAGCAGCCAAACTTATAAAATAAACAGTATTGTAAGTGTAGATGTAAGAAATATTACGCCTGGTATTTATACAATGCGCCTTACTTTCAATGACAACAATGTTTCTATTCAGAAATTGATTGTACAATAATTTTTAGGCTTTTGTGATAAACGAACTGTTGCAGAATAGCTATCAGTAGTGAATCTATTTATAGAAGAATGCTAATTGTTCGGCTTCAAAAAAAAGGTCTGATCCAAAAGGATGTATTATTGCCATTAAAGAAAACGGGCTTAAATTTTTTGTACAAACAAACCAGCACTTCAAACTGAATTTATCTAACATTTGGACTCGTTTTAATTGACCTCAACAGGTCTTAAAAAAAATCGACGCATGAAAAAACTATTTTTTATATCCCTTAGCTGTTGTCTTTTTTCTATTGTTGCTGTGGCACAACAAGCAACTATTAATGGACAGGTAACAGATAACGATACAGGTGAACCTTTAATTGGGGCAACCGTTTCCATTGGAGGTGGTACTGGTGCTGTTACCGATTTAGATGGGCAGTATTCATTCTCGCTTTCTCAAGGGAAACATATTTTAGCTTTTTCCTACGTTAGTTATGCAAATAAAGAAATTGAAATTGAGGTAACAGGAGATATAACGCTGGACGTAAAGATGAAAACTGACAATTTGTTGAATGAAGTTGTCATTACTGCCGACATTGCGATTGAACGGGAAACACCAGTTGCTTTTTCCAATATCCCCACTAAAAAATTAAAAGAAGAATTAGCCGCACAGGATATTCCGATGGTTTTGAACTCTACACCAGGTGCTTATGCAACGCAAGCAGGCGGTGGTGATGGTGATGCCCGAATTACTATAAGAGGCTTCGATCAAAGAAACGTTGCAGTTATGTTGGATGGCATTCCAGTAAATGATATGGAAAACGGAAGAGTATTTTGGTCGAACTGGTTTGGTTTGGATTTGGTAACACAAACCATGCAGGTTCAAAGAGGGCTTGGTGCTTCTAAACTTTCCGTTCCTTCTATTGGAGGAACTATAAATATTTTGACAAATGGAATTGATTCAAAACGCGGACTAAAGTTTAAACAGGAAGTTGGTAACAATGGTTTTCTACGATCTACATTGGGAGCTACTTCAGGCCGACTCGCAAATGGATTTGGAGTTTCTGCAGCAGCATCTTACAAACAAGGAGATGGCTGGGTGGATGGCAATTTTACAAAAGGTTATTTTTATTACCTTCGAATTGACAAACAGTTTGGTAACCAAATGTTAAGCTTTTCTGGTTTTGGTGCACCACAGCAACACGGGCAAAGGTCTTTTTCAGAAGAAATGAGTCTTTATAATACAGCGTTTGCAGCGGACTTGTTTGAAGGAAGTGATGAATTATATAGCAGTTTTGTAGATCACAATCAAGGGCGTATTAATAATGATGAGTTTCAATCAATACTTGATGCCAATGATATTTCTGAGCAAGATTTATTTGATCTTAATATAAATTTTATTGACACCACCGGCGAAGAGAATTATGGTTTAAGACACAATCCGCATTGGGGATATAAAGATGGAAAAGTATATAATACCCGAAAGAACTACTATCATAAACCTCAGTTTAGTTTACGGCACAGCTGGTCTGCCAGCCCACGCTTATTTTGGTCTAATGTTGCTTACCTGTCAATTGGTACTGGAGGTGGAACAGCACCCGAAGGCGTTTTTATAAGAGCAGCAAGCGGAGCGTATGATATTGATAAAACGATTGAAGGAAATCAGCCTGGCGGATTTAATCCAAATGGCTATTCAAATGGGTTTATCCGTTCAAGCCATAACGATCACTTCTGGTACGGTTTGCTTTCAAGTTTAAATTTTCAAATTACACCAGAGCTGACATTCTCAGGAGGCATTGATGCACGATCTTATAAGGGAGATCATTATAGAACGGTTTATGATCTGCTGGATGGTACTGGCGTTCAGAATCAAACAGAAAATAACAGCCGTATTGCCGCCAATACAGTACTGCAGGAAGGAGATAGAATGACTTACGATAATGCTGGTTTGGTACGATGGGGTGGTGCTTTCGGGCTAATAGAATACAAGAAAGATAAGCTGTCAATATTCGCCAACCTTTCTACAGCAATGACTGGCTATAGTATGATTGATTATATGAAGCCAAAGATTGTTGAATTAGCAGATACTACTTTGTTTTTAAGTTTTGCAGATACCATAGCTTATAATGAACAGACTTATACACTTGCATCTAGCGAAGCAAAAGATCAACAGACAGACTGGATTAATATCCCTTCTTTTACTTTAAAAGCTGGCGCAGCTTACAACATCAATAAAGCGCATAGTGTTTTTCTCAATACCGGTTACATTTCAAAAGCGCAACGATTCAACAATGTAATCAACAGCAATCGATTTGGAGATGAATTGCTCGTGTTTAATAACTACGACAATGAAATTATTAAAGCGGTGGAAGTAGGTTATAGTTTTAAAAGCACCGTTTTTTCAGCTAACCTAAATACCTATTATACTGTCTGGGAAAATAAACCTTTGGATTTTCCGCCAACGGTACCACTTGATGATTCTGATCCGGAATCAGACCGTATTCCCATAAACGTAAATGGAATTGATGCCTTGCATAAAGGAATTGAATTGGATTTTGCCTTTAAGCCAGTAAAACAATTAACTATTGAAGGCTTAGCTTCTGTCGGAGACTGGAAATGGGCTTCCGGCGATTCCGCTTTAATTCAACTGCCTAATGGTAGAACGGAATCTTTTGAATTTGATGCAACAGATGTGCACGTTGGAGATGCAGCTCAACTGCAGTTTGGCGGAATCATTAGGTATGAACCCATTAAATCTTTATACTTTAAGTTAAATGGTATTCATTTTGCAAAAAATTATGCCAACTTTCAACCAGAAGATTTGCAAGGTGTAGATGAAAGAAGAGAATCCTGGAAAATGCCAAACTATACGGTTTTCTCTTTCCATTCTGGTTATTATTTTAAAGTTAAAGATGTTGGTTTAAATATTCGGGCAAATATTTTGAATCTATTCGGAACAACTTATGTGTCTGATGCAAGAAATAATGATGATTTCAATAGTTCGACATCAGATTTCGATGCAAAATCTGCCTCTGTTCATTTCGGACAAGGAAGACGCTTCTCCATCTCCCTGCAAATAGCCCTATAAACTTTAGTTAGTTAATAAAAATAAAATACATAACAATGTCAAAATATATATTACCAATTTTCATCTGCATAATGAGCAGCGTTATGCTAAATGCTCAAATAGATATAGATGTGGTCCGAGGCATGTCAATAGGCTCAGAAGTGACAATTGAAGGTGTTGCCACTAATGGAAGTGAACTGGGAATCATCCGTTACATTCAAGATGCGACTGGCGCTATTCCCGCTTATTCTGGGGCAGGATCTGCTCCCGATTTTCCAGAAAATGTTTCGAGAGGAGACCTCGTTCAAGTGACTGGATTACTAAAAGATTATAACGGATTATTGGAAATTGATCCCATCTCAAATTATACGGTTATTTCAAACGGCAACCCTTTGCCGGAACCTTTAGCTGTAACACCTGCTGGTGTGAATGAAGAAAATGAAGCAAAATTACTTCGTGTAGAAAATGTGATTTTTGATGCTGGTGGAGGAATATTCTCCGTTGGAAATTATGCTATTACTGAAAATGGAGGAGGTGCTGCTGCTGAAGTCCGGGTAAATTCTGGTTCACCATTTGTTGGTACACCAATACCACAGGCGTCGGTTAACGTTATTGGTTTGTCTTCTGAGTTTAACGGAAACTATCAGTTGCTTATGCGTGATGAAGATGACCTCGAAATTGCAGATGATTTTTATATTACTGTTGTTCCAAAACAAACAGATATTACTGCAAGTACGGTAATTATTGACTGGGAGACGAGCGAAGCAGGTAATTCTAATCTTAGGTATGGAACGACTATTGATATGGCAAATGAAATCATTAACTCTAATTCAACAAGCAATCACAGCGTAGAAATTACTGATTTAGAGCCTGCTGAATTTTATTATGTACAGGCTTTCTCAAACAATGGCTCAACTACGGTTAGCTCGCTTCCGGCATTGTATAGTACAGCTTCCAACTCAACAGGAGCAATAAAAATTTATTTTAATCACGAAGTTGATGGAAGTTTTTCTACAGGTGAGTCCCCAACTAATGTAACAGGAACTGCTATTGAAGCGGCTATCATCAATCGAATTAATGCGGCAACTACTTCTATTGATTGTTCAATTTATAACATCAACAGAAAAACTATAGTAGCGGCATTAAGCAATGCACATAATAATGGTGTGATTGTTAGATACGTAACAGACCTTGGCACAGCCAATCTTGCATTGAGTGATCCAGCACCAACTTTTCCGGTTGTAAAAGGAAACACAGAAGGTTTAATGCACAACAAGTTTTTTGTTTTTGATGCTGACTCACAAAATGACTCTTGGGTGATTACGGGCTCCACCAATATGACTGCCAATAACATTGCAGATGATTACAATAACCTCGTGCTTATTCAGGATAAAGCTATTGCAAAAGCCTATACACTCGAATTTGAAGAAATGTGGGGAGCTGATACGCCCGAACCAAACTATTTCAACGTAAAATTTGGCCCGGATAAAACCAACAATACACCACACCTTTTTAATGTAAATGGCATAATGGTAGAATCTTATTTCTCACCTTCTGACAATACTGGTCTGGCAATTGTAAACGCAGTAGAAACTGCTGACACCGATCTTCAGTTTGCATTATTGTCGTTTACTTATAATCAATTAGGAGCTATTGTATTGAGTGAGCACAACTCACCAACAAATGTACGTGGTATAATGGAAAACATAAATGACCAGGGCTCTGAGTTTAATTTTTTGCAAAGCAATGGCGTCAACATTCTGGCACATGATAATCCGCTTAGTTTACACCACAAATATGCAATCATTGATGCAACCAACCCTGAATCAGATCCACAAGTGGTGGCTGGTTCGCACAACTGGTCGGGAGGAGCAGATACAAATAGTGATGAAAATACTTTGATTTTTCACGATGCTACTATGGCCAATATCTTCCTGCAAGAATTTGAAGCAAGATGGTGTGAAGTAAATTCTGGTTCTAACTGCACAACTACCGCAATAGAAGAAATAAACGAAATTGCAGGTTTCGAAGCCACGCTTTCGCCAAACCCCGCAGTTGATTATACAAACATCAATATGAATTTGGAGACTACCAGCGACATGGTGCTTAGCATTTGGAGCGTAAATGGAAAGTTACTTCAATCCACTATTTTGAATAATGTGCAGAGCCAGCAAACAGAGACTTTATTTTTAAATGGTATGCCATCGGGTACATACTTTGTCACCTTCCGGGCGGAAGACCAGATAACCGTTCGTCAGTTGGAGGTGGTTCGTTAAATTATTGTTTGAAGTATACGTAATGCTACGCCTTCAAACCCTTTAATTGGTAAAATTAACTACCAGTAATATTACATTACTTCCCTTGCCTTTGGTAATTGCCTAATAATTTTTTTAAGAAATAATCAACAAGGTTTCGGAATTTATTTTTCTAAGCCTTTTTCTATTGTATAAAGATGTTTGTTTATCTTTATGGCAATAATATTAATTTATGCAATACAAATTTCCGGAAGGGTTTATATGGGGAACTTCTACTGCGGCATCGCAAGTTGAAACTGCAAGCAACCATGCTTGGAAGGGTTTAAAAGCCAAAGATGGATATACTTTTTTGCGTACTACCGACCACGAAAAAAGGAGAGCAGAAGATACAGAGTATATTTGTAAACTTGGCAATGCTTACCGTTTAAGTTTAGATTGGAGTCGGCTGCAAACCGCCCCTAATGCAGATTTTGATATTGAAGTGGTTAAAGAATATAGAGACTTTTTAACAGATTTAAAGGAAAAAGATATTTACATAATGCTGGTAGCGCATCACTTTACCAACCCTTTATGGTTTGATAATGCGGGGCATTGGTGGGGCAATAAAGCGGTTGAATATTTTACCAATTATGTACAGCAATTGGTAAATAATTTTGGCGATTTGGTAAGTAACTGGAATACTTTTAATGAACCAGGCGTTTATTTAACCAACGGTTTTTTAGCTGGTAATTTTCCACCACTTAAAAAATTAAGTTTTCGATTAATGCTGAAAAGCCTTAAAAATATGGCGCAAGCAAATATTGATGCGGTGAAGATTATTAAAAAAAACTATCCAAACACTCCCATTGGTATTTCTAAAAATACGGTTAATTTTTATGGTAGAAATTTATTAGGTAAAGCACCAGCTGCTTTAATGAACTGGTTTTTTAACCGTTATGTTGCCGAAAAATTTATTGAACCATTAGATTATTTTGGCATTAGTTATTATGCGAGAATTGGTTTAGACCCCGCTCCCGTAACAATGATTGAAACACCTGAAAAAATAAAAAAACTAAACTTACCGCACGATGGTATGTGGGAATATTATCCCGAAGCTATGGGCGATTTTATTCGCTACTTCTGGAAAAAATATAAGAAACCATTTATTATTACTGAAAGTGGTGTTTGTACTGAGGATAGTAATTTTAGAATACAAAGCATTAAACATTATTTAGGGCAACTACACGATTTGATTAATAAAGAAGGCATTGACATTAAAGGTTATTTTCATTGGAGCTTGATGGATAATTTTGAATGGAACATTGGGCCAACCTACCGTTTTGGTTTAGTTCATGTTGATTTTGAAAATGAAACTTTTGACAGAACAATGAAACCTTGCGGAGAGTTTTATGAGCAGGTGGTGCAAGAGAATGGATTTTAAAGGGCAAAACAGTAAATTGTTTTATTAATTTAGTAAACTTTTGAGCTTATTATAAGCTTTTTAATTTTTGCATCAACCATTCACGATCGCTGTTTACTTTTTGCTGTTTCAATTTCTCTAATACATTTTCCAATTTCATTTTAGTAGCCCCAAAACGAATACGATACACATTTATTAAAGTACGGATAAAATTTTTATAAGCCTTTTTGTTTTTAGAGGTCAATTGCTGGTTTTCATTAAAATATTTTTCCGCTGAGCGAAAAATTTGTACGGTTCGCTCATCGTATTCCTGGTCGCACTCGTAATGGGCTTTCATCATAATTACCCGGCAATTGATGTCGTAATTAAAATTGATGCTTTCTACCCGTATGAAATGGTGTAAGGCTTTTTCATAATTTAGTTGGTAAAAAGCTACTACTCCGAGATTGAAATGATACACGCTTTCGCGTACCCGTTTTTCTACAAAAAGCTGATACTTTTCGATCATTTTTACTGCCCAGTCAAATTCGCCAGTTCGGCAGCCTGCTGCTACAACTGTTTTTAATTTATCTGCCGGTATAATATTGTTCTCTAATAACAAATATTTCTCGTCCATCAGCTTGTAAACCTCAAACAAATTCTGATAGCCCATTTGGCCTGCTTGAATTTGAATGGAGCAAAAATTAGCAGCTACCAAATAAAATCCGTTTAAATCATCCTTCGAAATTTCTGTATGATGCTTGTCTATTAAAATCAATAGCTTTTTATAAGCTGACTTACTTTGTGTTTTGGTTAAGCTGATTGCTACTTGATATATATTAATTAGCGGATGTGCTGTATATTGAGAAAGGTTAAGTAATGGCTTCATAGCATCCATAGAAGAAGTGTCGTGTTTTTTTGAAGTAATTTTTTCAAGATACAATAAGGTGTTTTGTAAGCTTAACTTGTTAATAATATAAGTTGTGTCAATATGATAAATTAGTTCCGACAAATTATCTTGTTTAGTGAGTTGATTAGTAAGATATAAATAATCCAATACGTTTTTTTCAATTTTTTGTTGATGTTCATAGTGCTTAACACCTTTCTCTAAATTAGTCTTCAATTGTTTTTTGGTCTTATTGATGTGCCGATTAAAAAAATTGAATTGCCGTTTCTCTAATATTTTTTGATATAAAATGTCGCTGTAATATGCAGGCTGATTTTCTAAATCTTCTATCACCAAAAACCGTTCTGCTAAACGAAGCAAAGCACTCATTTTATAATTAAATTGTTTCTTTTGTTGGTCAGTTAGTTTTTCATTTACAAGCTTCTCTTCAAATACCTTTTTAAATACTAAACATAGCAAAGCACTATCAAAATGTTGTTGAGGCAATACCCATTGATTTAAAGCAGCTAACAATTTTGTAACAACATCATCCTGATTGAAATAATGACTTTCAACAAAACTCGTCAACCTGTTCATTTCTTTAGTAGAAAAATTTTTAAGCAATTCAATACACAAAAATTTACTTTTCTCTGGTTTCGATTGATTATTTGCAATCATAAATTATTCATTATCTGTTTATTATAAAAATATAGACTAAATAAAATGTTGGTTTAAAGCCCAATTCGTGTATAAAAATATGATAAATGCCCAATATATTTGTAAGCATAGTTATTTATTATAAATGAAAACGTAAAAAAAGGAAAGCCGAACTAATTCCCCTTCGCTTGCGAAGAGCCTGTGCCGATACTTCGGCAGGTGGGCTTTTTCGCAAGAAAAAGGTCGGGGTAGTTATTCCACTTCACTTGCGAAGAGTCTGTGCCGATACTTCGGCAGGTGGGCTTTTTCGCAAGAAAAAGGTCGGGGTAGTTGAAAGACTTACAATAACAACAAAACAAACATTAAAAAATTTTTAACCAAACAAAAAAACAAAACATGAAAACGATTATCGCTTACTGCTTTTTTATCGGGATATGCATCTCTTTACAAGCACAACCCAATTCAAAGAAATCAATAGAAAAAGAAACAAATTGGTTGAAATTTAAGACCACAGAACAACAAACCGTTACACAATTAGCAAGCAACAAAACCCTGCTAAAATTTCAAGCCGAAGATGAACTACAACTCTTAAAAACAAATAACGATGCTTTGGGTTATCAGCATTACCGCTATCAACAAACCTACAAAGGCATACCCGTTGAAGGAGCCATTTACCTGATGCACGAAAAAGAGAACAAAGTAAAACAGGCTAATGGGAAACTGGTACACGACCTTAAACTCTCCACAAGTCCTGCAATTAACGAAGCTGAAGCTTTACAAGCAGCACTAAAACACATCAATGCCACCTTATATGCCTGGGAAGATCCTACACACGAAAAAAACATTCAACAAATAAAAAACCAAACCGATGCAACTTTTTACCCGAAAGGCGAGTTGGTAATAATAGACCCAGAGTTTAAACAAATAGCAGCCAATCACCAACTTGCCTACAAATTTGACATCTATGCGGTTGAGCCGCTAACAAGGCAATTAATTTATGTAGATGCAATAAACGGCACGGTTTTAAAAACCTTAGAAAAAATCCACGATTGTACCAATGCAAATGCTTCTGGTTCTACCAATTATGCTGGCAACAAAAGTTTTACGGCTTGTGTGGAAAACGGCAC
>ENA-ORXT01001183-ORXT01001183.1-marine-metagenome-genome-assembly--contig:-NODE-1183-length-36395-cov-3.829286_pt1 | contig 36395 bp, 40 predicted proteins | sample MGYA00237868_ERZ511482 | MGnify/ENA metagenome assembly ERZ511482 | reverse complement strand
ACCCCAACAGGAACAGAAACTTCAACAGACAAAACATTTCGCATCATAAACATCTTTAGAACAGCTTTGTTAAACAACAACTCTCATGTCAGCTAGTTCTGGGCTATATTTATGTTGACATAATTGTACACATTTGATACAATGTTTGTATGAGTAAGCAAGAAATGATGAAAATGCAGGTTCCTATTAATAGGGAACTAAAAGAGTCTTGGGATGAATATGTCTCAGAGCATGGCTTTGATTCCATACAGTCATATATACGGTTCATAGCTAAGGCAAATGTTGATGGAAGAAAGGTAAACCTTGATGAGGGGATACAGCTTAGCCCTGAGGCTATTCAGCGTTATAACGAGATGATTGATGAGATCGATGAAAACCCAGATAAGCACCTTTCTAAGTCTTATGAAGATGTTGATTCAATGTTTGATGATCTAGAGTCTGATTTGCCAGCGTAGTATTTTGATGGAAAATAAAAAAGTAACCTATAGTAGTCAGTTCAAAAAAAGCTTTCTAAAGCGATTCGGTAACCAGAAGAACAGTAGGAATAGGATTAGGAAAGCTGCAAAGCTTTTCGAGTCTGGTGTCCGTGATGCTCCTATTTATGACCACGTGCTTAAAGGTAGCAAAAAAGGTTTGCGGTCATTTTCCGCAGGTGGAGATATTAGGGTTATCTATCGGGAGACTGATACTGCCTATGAGTTTTTAGATGTCGGTTCGCATAATCAGGTTTATTAATTTCTGGAACATGAGGAAATCTTGAAGACGAAAACTCATATCTGAATTGATAGCTGCTTTGTATGTTACGAATCAAGAGGCTTTTGGCTCCATAAAAGGCTTGTTGTCGAGGTTTTCTATTGTTGTTGGGTGTGTTATTAAGGGGTCGGCATATTAAATGGACAAAAGACAACAGTTCAAATTTTACTTGTCATTTTATAACAGCTTCCGTAGCACCGGGCCTTGTAACAAGATCTAGACAATATCAAAACCCACCAGAATCATTCTTTTAAAACAATGCTGATAGATGGATAGGAACAAAATAACCAAACACTTAAACACCCTAAAACCCCTTGAACAAGGGATTTCTTGTCGCTGTTAAACACAGAAACCGAAAAAACTGATCAAGAATTGGCTACTGAAGAACAACCCGCCAGAACCGAGGGATACCTAACCGCCAAACTATGGGACACACTCAACAAACAACACCAAACAACGGCCGCAGACTTCATAACAACCTGGGAACAACAAACACCAACACAAGCAATCACAAACCTACAACAACAAGGCATACACACAACCAAAACCCACACCACCGACGGCATACCCATTTACGAAATCACCACACCTCAGAAACAAACACAAGTTTTATGTATTACGAAGTTGTAAAACCGCTATTCACATTTTTCGATCTTACTAGCCGTGATATTGGGGATTATCACGGTTTGATTATGATGAGCTTTCAAAGCTTGAACCCGCCTACTTGTATCTTAAAGATCTCAGAAGATTGGGAAACAATTTAGGTAATAAAAAATATTTTGAATGAGCGCATACCTTAGCAAAACTTAAATTCTCATCCTTGAGTGTTTCAGAATTCCGGTGTAAGTGGGGTCTAATGACTACTGACGGGTTTGTTTCTAGTCAGGTTACAGTTAGTGACATGAATTTAGAGGTTTTAGATTCGAGTGAAAGTGTTGATCGGGTCGCTGCGGATTTTATTGCTGGTTTTGCTAGATCTTGTCCTTCAGCAGTTATGGGTTTTCCGACTGGGTCTACCCCTGAAGGATGTTATAAATTATTAGCAGGGAGTAATACTCGGATTTTTTCTGATGTCATCTTTCAACAAATTGATGAGTGGGTTGGATTAAAAAATTCTTCTTCTGGTACTTGTCTACACCATCTGAAAACCAATCTCTTCAAACCCTTAACAGTCGGAGAGGATCGGATACTAAAAATCCGATCTGATATTGATAATCCAAAGAAAGAAGCTCAGCAAGTTCAAAAAAAATTAGAAAGGGCTGGCGGATTAGATCTTTGTGTTTTGGGTTTAGGTTTGAACGGCCATTTAGGATTGATAGAACCATCAAAGAACTGGTTGCCTGAAAGAGTCAATGTTATTAAACTCAGCGAGTCAACCAGAAACCATACAATGATTCAACACGTTGACATTAAACCGACTCAAGGGATCACTATAGGAATCAAAGATATCCTAGAAAGCACTGCCATTTTGCTAATAGTTAAAGGTGAACAAAAACGAAATATCCTTCGAAAGGTCATTGATTCTGAACCGACTTCACAGCTACCAGCATCATACCTAAACGGCCATAGTGGATTAAAAACTATTTGTGATGTAGCTGCATTCAAAAAGTGAAAGAAACATAAACCAAACAACTCTAAACCGCTTGAACAAGGCATTCCTTGTCGTAGTTAAACGACAGTTAACTTGAGCAGAAAATTATTTAGTTATTTGGGCAGCTATAATTATGTAGATGGACGGTAGCGGATCAATATTTGCACCAATATTATTTCATAACGAAGCTATTACTATAAACGCTCAGTTTGATAGGGCAGTCATTCGTCAGAACCTCGAGCCATTTAGGAATCAAGTTATTGGTGATCCAGATTTCTATTTCAGAGAGGCGCTGTCTTTTTGGGATTCAGAATCTACACCACAGTTTTTAAAGTTTGAAAGGGAAGCATATTCTGAGATTGATACAGATTTAGGTTTAGGTTCAGTAGTCCAAGGGTTATGTGATGCTATAAAAAACCTGAAACCAAAAGGTTTTAATGGGCAGTTCATTCCAAGTAATGCTGTAGTTACTGGTGAGGTTAGGTTGAGTAGGGAAGCGGCTGGTTTTCATCGCCATCGTACCAGTGACTATATTTTCAAAATGAAAAATAAACCCGAATATAATCAGGATCTGTTTAGTCAATTCCCTGTTGATAGTTTGGCTGCTATTGATAGTGGAAGAGTTTTTAGTGGTATCGCTGTTGCCTTACCATTGTGTTCATTCACTGATTCCCCTCTATCAGGCACACTTGTTTTGACTGACGATAAAACAGTAAGAGGTTCATTGATGACCAAACTAGCAAAATCAGAGAATCTTGCTTCAATAGACAAAAAGCCAAGAGAGAAACTTGTAAATGCATTTAGCGACCGTACTAGCGGTGGAATGCGATCTATGATCCCTGAATATGCACTAATTCTTGGCAACACAAATCTTCACTCTGGCCCTTTTGATAGTAAAGACAGTGCGGTGCTCGTTCTTGATGTACTTATGAGTTTTGATATAGAATCACCACAAGGAAATTATATAAAGTGGACTAATTCGCAAGGTCGTCTTCGATGGCCTCAACAAACTAATTCAATTGGAGTTTCCGTAGAATGTGCTTCCGGGGCGGAAATGGATGAATGGTCTGGGAAAAGACCGCCTTGGATAATTGATTCACCAGATTTCAGAAACCTAGTTCAATACCATGATGACCCACCAACCTCAATGCAAGAGATTACTCAAGATCATAGACCAGTGGCTACACATATAAGGATGTAGACAAAAGATATTTGTCTAAAATTTATTTGATTCATTTTTCTAGTTCTGCAAATGTTTGTCTTGATAGTGGAATGCCACCTTCTTCTATATTGCAATTAAATTTTGGGTGGATAGGTGATGAGACTAAAGACCCGAATAGCTTTAGCGCTTTGAACCCACCGATAATTAACTAATTGGCATATTACAAATTCTAAAAACAGGATTTGATTTAGATTTATTCTGGTTTGTTTAGTCTCCATATAAGTTCTGTACCACTATCTTTTATAGCTTGCGGTTCACGAGGTCGTTCATCTACTAATACAAATCCTAGATTTTCTGGGATTGCTCGACTCTTACTATTTGTTACGTCGTGATGTATTTCGATATACAAGACATCATTTAGCTTAAAACATTCTGCACATAAGGCAGTAACCGCCTCGCTCATAAATCCATGACCTACATGAGCTTCGGCTAGCCAATATCCTATTTCGATACCTTCTTTGCCTATCCTCCTATGTGCCCCTACCCCACCAATTAGTTGATTATCTATAAAAATTCCGTAACCGAAACTTTTACCAAGATTCCACTCTTTCAATGTTTCATTAATCCAGTTCTTCCTCCATTCAATAGTTTGAGGTTCGTTTTTCGCCCAAGGCATCCAATCAAGTAGGCGCCCCAAATTGCTAATAACCAATTCATGCAACTGGACTACATCTTCGACCTTATACCGTCTTAATCTAGTTCTTTCTGTTTCTACAGATACTGGCAACTGCTCCATTGTTTAACAATAACAAACGTAAATAAACAATTCTTCGAATAAATTATGTTCTTTAAGCAATAACCAAAGGCAAAATTTTACTTTTCTAAATACAACCAAGTTATAAATATATTTAACCCAAGACAGAGCGCACAGTTGTTTAGAAATTAGTACCTAAGTAAACTAAGAGAGTGTCGCATACTCTAATAACATTTTACAAATTTTTTGACTGGCCAGGCTTTGAAGAACTAAAAGATCCAGTCAAAACAAAATGCAGAGAACTAAACATTAAAGGAACAATCCTTTTAGCCGCAGAAGGCATCAATGCAACGATCACAGGCGAAGACAACAACCTTTCAAAGATTATCGAATACCTAGAAAACTTGCCTGATGTCGGCAAATTTGAATTAAAATATTCATACGCTGAAGAAGAACCTTTCAAACGGCTCAAAGTAAAATTAAAAAAAGAAATAGTCACTATGGGCCTTAAAGAAGTAGACCCAAAAAAAGCAGTTGGAACATACGTAAAACCCGAGCAATGGGATGAAATAACCTCTGACCCTGATGTAATCCTAATAGATACAAGAAACGACTACGAAATAGAAATTGGTACTTTCAAAGGAGCAGTGAACCCTGAAACAGATTCTTTTAGAGAGTTCCCTGAATACGTAGAAAAAAACCTTAACCCAGACCAGAATAAAAAAGTAGCACTGTTTTGCACAGGGGGCATTCGCTGCGAAAAAGCAACATCGTATTTAGTTGAGAACGGATTCGAAGAGGTATATCACTTAGAAGGTGGCATTCTCAAATACTTAGAAAATGTGCCTGAAGAAAAAAGTTCATGGGAAGGTGAATGTTACGTATTCGACGATCGTGTAACCGTCAAGCACGGGTTAGAAAACGGTACACACTCCAAATGCACAGGATGCGGTATGCCACTATCGCCTGAAGAATTAGAATCCAAACACTATGAAGCAGAAATTTGCTGCCCTAAATGCTACATGTTGATGACTCCAGAAAGAAGACGGCGTAGAGAAATGAGAAAAGCACAACTATTCCCAGAATAGTTGCACAACAAATACGCCAACGCTAAAACATATTTCGAACTATTCTCAATAATTCATGGCAGACTAAGACAATGAGACTACTTGTCCGAAACTTATCCCGCAAATCTACAGAAACAGACCTAAAAAAACTTTTTGAAGAACACGGACGTGTCCAATCCTGCACAATTGTGTTAGATGCAGAAACAAAAAGATCAAAAGGGTTCGGCTTTGTAGACATGCCAGTATCAGGTGAAGCAAAGGCAGCCGTTAAAGAACTCAATGGAAAAGAATTTGACGGGATACAAATTCGAGTAAAAAAAGCAAAAAAGCCAGACAAAAAACATCCATAAATTTTGTTAAGATTTTTTTAGACAAGAAGAAGATTCCGCGTAAATTTTTACCAGATTGCTTTATCATATTTCGAAAGTATCAATCCATCTTTGGATATCAAATAGTCATCAGAAAACATGGCATCAGCAACAATCATTCGATCAAAGTGGTCACGGGTCCAAACCAATGACTCTGCACTATCTATAACATCAATAAAGTCAGTTGATGATATTGTTAGCCCAATTTCTTTACGAAGCTTCCTAATAACCTCGGTACCTGGTTCAGACAACCTTCCAATTTCATTAAGATAAGTGAGCTCAAGCTGCACGATCGGAGAAATGCAGAGGTCAGTCTTTTCAATCATGTCAACTACTTTCTTTGAAAATTTACCAAAATCCCCCATAGCTAGCCACACAACTGCATGAGTATCTAATCTGGTCATTCAGTGACCCACTTCAATTCATTCTCCCAGCTAATATCTGCAATACTTTCAGAATCACCTTTGATCAAATCTGGCCAAGGTTGAATCCGTTCAAGCTTAGAGGATCCTTGGTCAGGCACAATTCTCAACCTTCTACCCTTGCGTTCAATTTCAACAATTTCACCAGTTTCAAGAATGCCATCAAGAACTTTATAAATATTGGCTCTTAAAGATGACGCCGTTATGGGTTTGCTCATACTATAAACAATACCTTAAACGTACGTACTTGTCAACATAAACGTACGTGCGATAGATGTTTTAGTCGTACCATCTCATAAACGATAAGCCTATGGCTATTAGTTCAAGCTTTTTCTATAATGTGTGATGCTCAATAATTAAATTTTATAAGCGATAGTAACACCATTACCAATCGGCAACATTGATAGCTGCACTCGATTATCGTTCATAAGTTTTTTATTAAACTCAAGAAGATGAGGTATCTGTTTATCTGTAGCTGCCTTATCTACGACTTTTCCTTCCCAAAGAACATCGTCGATCACAATTAGCGCTCCGGGTCTCACAAGAATCATACACAGATCAAAATATTTTGAATAGTTGGCTTTATCTGCATCAATAAAAGCAAAATCAAAAGTATCTTTTTGGCCTTCGTCAACTAATCTTTGCAGAGTTTCAGACGCAGGCCCGACAACCAATTCGATCCGATCGCTGACATTAGCTTCTTCCCAAGCGTTTGTTGCAATATCGGAGTTTGATGAACTTATATCACAAGTTACAACTTTCCCATCCGAGGTTAAAGCGAGCGCTGCAACCAATGCACTGTAGCCAGTAAAAGTTCCAATATCTAGAGTTCTATTTGCACGGGAAGTTTTTAATAATATCGACAATAGCTGACCTAGATCTGCACTAATCTGCATTCGAGAACTAGGCATCTGAGCCGTTTTCTCTCTGAGATCAGCAAGGGCTGGATGTTCCTTAACCGAACTATCCAACATGTATTCATATAACTCCGTAGAATATTTTTGAATCTGATTACCCACTGTCATCATGGTACGGATTTGATTTAGATCCTGCAACTTGCAAGGAACCCAAAGGGTTCCCGCTTCGTGCAGGATGACGACTTACGTACTCATACAAGATGAAACAGCAGGATGACGACTTACGTACTCATACAAGATGACAAAATACAGGATGACGACTTACGTACTCATACAAGATGAAACAGTAGGATGACGGCTACTAAACAGAAACTTGATTCAAATTGATAGCTTGAGACAACTCATTCTTTTCTATAACTTCGCTATAAAAATCGATATGATCCTCAACCATTCTTTTCATTGAAAAGGTCGTTTCAGATTCCCAGCGACAAGCCCGTCTACTAATTGAACTAATATTACCAATAGCTGAAATCATTTCAGATTCATCTTCGCACAAAAACCCAGTAAGGCCATCTGCAATTATTTCAGGAGCCGCTCCCCTAGGTGTTGTAATCACTGGAGTGCCACATGCCAAAGCTTCGATCATTACCAAGCCAAATGGTTCAGACCATTGAATCGGGTTCAACAATCCAATTGCATCGCCTAACAAATCAAATTTGTCTTTAGTATTTAGTTCACCCAAATATTCAACACCATCACCTAACAATGGTTTAACCATGGTCTCAAAATATTCATGCTCTAAAGGTTCACGCATTTTGGCACCTATCCGCAGCGGCACTCCAGCCTCACGTGCAACTTGAGCCGCAATATGAATACCTTTATCCATAGCCATACGACCTAAACAAGCAAGATAATCGCCTTCACCTTCTCCTTCAGGAATTCTTGTTGCATCAATTCCATGGTGAATGACTTTTGATACTTTGACATCTTTATCAGCATCTTTGGCTTGATCATTAGAAATAGAAATAATTGGTATTCCTCTGCGACTAAACCCTTTCCACATCTCCATAGTGTTTGCCTGAAATGGGCCATGATTTGTGGTTACAACAGGAACATTGGCATACCCTCTACTGGCTAATGGGCCAACAATTGTATGATCGTGAATGATGTCTACATCTTTCATCTCTTCATAAGCAGCCAGACTATGACCAAGTTCTATAACGACATCACCCATTTTCATGCCTTCAGAATTTTCTAGGAGATACTTCATTGGCACCGGACAAGTGCTGTCACCAGTTGTAAAAAGCACAACTTCATGGCCAGCTAAATCCAAACCTCTAGCTAGTAAGTCAATAACTAGTTCTGTGCCACCATATGCAACAGGTGGCACGGGAACCCACGGCGGGGCAACGATTCCAATTTTCATGATTCTCTCCAAACAAAATTCATTTCGATATCAGATGCATCGGCCAAAAGACCTAGAATATAAATTTCGAGATGAACAAATCTGTAAATACAAAAATTAATATCTGATCTAACTAAATTGTTTTTCTACTTGGCCGACACGTGATTTGTGTCTTTAAATGAACAAGAAATGACCCAAGAGGCTAAAGCATTATTGTTATTTGAAAGAAGACTTAAACAAGTTGGAGAGCAACAAACAAAAGCACAAGCTGGAAATCAATTGTGGTTAAGCCATCACTGGCCCGAACATTATGCTGAAAGATGTGTAAAGATTGGCAGTAAACATATATGTAGACGATGTGCTGCCCTATATCCTTTAGGGTTCTTAATTGGTTTTATGTCTGCGTTTGGTTTCCCTGTTTGGCCGGACTCGCTTGACCCCGCTGCGATTTGGATTATGGGGATACCTGCGACAATTGCATATTGTGGTGAAGCTGTTGGATACTTTAGATACAACGCTAAATGGCAGGTATTTACAACTCTGCTTGCAGCTACAGCATTTGGTAAAGGTTTAAGTTATGAGCTGCTTGAACGTTGGAGTTCTGAATTTTGGGAACCACTGATGGTTTTTGGGCTAATTTGGTTCTTAGCAACCATGTTTTCAAATGCAACTAAATAATTAATTGAGTAGCCAGTTCCTTACGAATAAGCTCCGCTTATCACAGGATGACAGAAGCTGGTTATTCAGAATAAATATTTAAACCAGCTTTAGATTTTTCAATAATAATCTGTGTGTTATAAACTTCGCTGAGTATCTCAGTTTCAAAAATATCTTCAGAATCACCTTTTCTAATTATCGTTCCATTAGAGAACACATAAAAAAGCTGACCAAATCTAGCTGCAAGATTTAAGTCGTGCAAAACCAACACAATGATAAGACCATTTTCTTTGGAAACTTTTTGTATCAAACGTAATACTTCAACTTGAGCTCCAATATCGAGACCTTCTGTGGGTTCATCAAGCAATAGAACTGGAGACTCTTGCGATAGCGTTCTAGCTAGCGCTACCCTTCTTAACTCTCCCCCAGATAACTCTGACACAAATCTGTCTATTAAATTGTCGGCTCCCACAGACTGCAAACTTGTGTTAACAGAATCACGGTCCACCTTATCTTCATAACTAAAAAAACTTTGATGCCGAGTTCGACCAAGAAGAACATACTCAGCCGCCGTCATTTGATTTGGAATAACTAAGTTTTGAGGAAGATAAGCAACCTCTGAAGATCTAACATTAGTTTTATTTGATAACTCAGTTCCATCAAATTTAATACTTCCCGAGTATTTTATAAGACCAGCTATTGATTTTAATAAGGTAGATTTACCAGCACCATTTGGGCCAATAACAATATTTATACCTTGATCAAATTTGGTTGAAAGATTGTTGATAATTAATTTCTTGGACAATTCGATTTCTAAGTTTTTTAATTCAAGCATGGTTGTTCCTTGTTGCAAGAATAAATATGAAAAACGGTGCGCCTATCCCAGCTGTAACAACTCCGATTGGCAACTGAGAACTGACTAATATCCTAGAACCGACATCGGCCAGAATTAAAAATGCAGATCCAATAATTACAGAATAGATAAGTAGGCTTTTATAAGAAGATCCAAAAACTATTCTTACAGTATGAGGAACGATTAATCCAACAAATGAAATTAGGCCGCTTACAGAAACTGCCGCTGCAGTCAATAATGTTGCAAATAAAACTACTGTCAGTCGAATCTTAGTTGGATTTATACCAAGACTTTTAGCTTCAGTATCGCCTACCCTAAGTACATCTAAATATTTCCCAAGCATAATAAGGGGGACCCCGCAGATTAATACGTAAGGGGCAATCAATAGCACTTCGTCCCAACCCGAGGTACTTAAACCACCTAATATCCATATATAAACTTGGACTATCGAGTCTCGATTTGCTTGAAGCATGTAAGTCTGAATTGCTGTGAGAAAAGCTGCGACTGCTACTCCGGCGAGTAACAAATTTGATGAATCTTTACCCGCAAATCTTGCGAAAGATACAACCATAACAACCGCTAAGAGCGCTCCGATGAATGAAAAGAATGTGGTTGCGGGTACAGAATTTGCGAGGCTGTGAACACCAAACACAATTGAAATTGTTGCCCCTAAGCCTGCACCTGATGCAACACCTAAAAGATAAGGATCAGCTAAATCATTTTTGAATGCTCCTTGATAAGTGGCCCCGCTTAGGCTCAACGCTGCACCAACCAAACCAGCAAGGAATACTCTTGGTAATCTGATTTGATTCAGGATACTAATTTCAGTGTCAGTCAAATTTGAGTTGAGTGAGATCCCAGGAAATTGATTTAGGAGATGAATAATAATTTTATCGATATCAATGGAAACAGATCCAAATGAAATCGCAAAAAGCATTACACAAATAAGACCTAAGAGGCACAAAAGATATTTCGCTAGATTATTATTAATCACCTTTAGTTAGTGTTAGAGCTAACAGATTCGTTTGCTTTAACAATTGAATCAATAAATTCTATGATTCGAGGTCCGGAGCGACTCGAAGTTGTTGTATCTACTGAAATGAGTCTGGTATTTTCAACAGCAGAAATTTTTTCCCACCCTGGGCGATTAGAGATTTCATCTGGGCTAGCGGCAAAATCATCAGAGTTAGTGACAATAAGGTCTGGATTTTTGTCCAAAATAACTTCAGCGTCAACAAGCCCATTTACAACCTCTTCTTCTAACACAATGTTCTCAAATCCAAGTTCTGTATAGATGTCACCAGTAAATGTTCCAGAATGGTTTGTATAGAAACCAGAATTATCAGAACCTACCTCGTGATAAACTTTCAAACCTTCAACATTAAGTTCTTCTTTTGCATCTGAAACATTCTTCCTTATTTCTGCAACGAGGGCTGCTGCTTCATCAATTTGTTCTGTAGCTAAACCAAGTTCAGAAATATGTGAATACATTTGTTCAAGCGAATTAGCTGTTGGAAGCTCCAAGTATTCAATTTCTTGATCCGCTAAATCCTCAGCTAAACCTGATTCTGAAAATCCTAGAATAACTAAATCTGGATCCAAATTTAGAATGACTTCTAGATCAGGGTTGAATGCATCAAGGTTGCTGTCACTGGGCGCTTCTGTCGGATAATCTGAATAACTATCAACGGCAATAACCCGGTCTCCAGCTCCAATTGCGTAAAGTATTTCAGTCGAAGACGGGTCAAGAGAAATAATTCTATTTGTTTCATCTTGTGAACTGCTTGAATCTTCTAATTCAGTTGTGGTATTCGAACACCCAAATAACAGTAAAGTGAATATGAGCGCAACGGAAATGGATCTTTGTATCATCTTGAGCAGGCTATCTGAAAAAAAATGAGACCAGCCACTGGAGGGATTTAGTGACTGGTCTCGGTTTAAGTGCACCAAAAAAGACGCACATAGATATGACGACCTAATTCATACTTTGTCGCGAATTGTTTACATATTTAAGATAAATTTCTAATTGAGTGATTTTTAATACTGTTTTAGAAGTAGATAAGGTAGAAACTAGACTATTAGAACTACCTTTTTATAAAAAATTTACTTCTAGCAAAGCTTCTAAACAGACCAGAAAAATAGTAATTGTTAAAATTTATAGTGGTCGACACTCTGGTTATGGCGAATGTCAGGCTCTAGAAGAACCAATTTATTCAGATGAAACCCCTGAATCTTGCTTTGAGATTATTTCTTCAAAGATCTCAAAAATATTACTAAATTCTCAAACTAGTTGCAAAGAGTTTATACAAACACAAGTTGCTGGGCCTATGACAATAGCTGGTGTAGAGATGGCTCTTCTAGATTTATCTTTGAAAACTAATTCTCAGTCGCTATCAGAAGCTCTAAGTGTAGATAAACAACAAGTTCCCGCAGGTGCCGTAGTAGGAATCGGTTCAGATGTTGTTGAACAATGCATTGCTCTTTCATCTCAAGGATACAAACGGCTAAAGATTAAGATCGAACCTGGATTTGATATAAAACCTATATCAAATATACAAGACGCTATTGATGGAACACAAATAGATGTTGATGGCAATGGATCATATGATAATTCAACTGTTTCTAATCTCCTAGAGCTTGCAAAAATAGGAGTCACTTGTTTTGAGCAACCATTTGATGCATCCGATTTTAACTCTGCAAAATCATTCCTAAAGTTATTGAAACCAAATCAATTTGTTGTAGCTGACGAAGCAGCCACCTCATTAGAGGCAGTGAAAAACTTGATTAACCAACATGCTGCAAACGCTATCTCGATAAAACCAGCACGCTTTGGAGGAATTCAAAGAACCATTGAAGTCATCGATTATTGTGTTGAGAACTCTGTTGCATTAACAGCAGGAGGGATGTTGGAAACAGGATTAGGAAGAAGTGTTATCTCTACTATTGCGGCGCTAGATGGATTCGCTTTGACTGGAGATATTACCCCTGCCAGTCACTGGTTTAGATCTCAGCCTTGGCCAGATCTTAAGATCTTAGACGGGTCCATAAAAATCCCTAAGGTAGAAGGACTTTGCGGTGAGCCTGATGAGACCTTATTAGAACAATTTACAATTAGAAAGAAAATAACACCCTGAAGTTTTTCAACTGTATAATTTAATCATGACTGAACCAATTAACCCAATTGATAGAGGGAAAGGTTCTGAACCTGGCAATCAGGGTTATGAACCACCCCAACAGCAACAAAGTCACGAACCACCACCCCAACAACAACAACAAAGCTATCAGCCACCCCAGAACCAAACAGGTTTTCAATCACAGGGAATGCAGCAATTTAATCCAGGTCAACAACTTCAACCTGGGATGCTGAGTCCAGATGAAAAAACGATGGCGATGCTATTACATATTCTTGTTCTAGCAAATTTCATAACAGGTTTTCTTGGGACTGTCGGGACCCTAGTACTTTGGTTAATAAAAAAGGATGAATCTCAGTTCATTGATTATCATGGGAAAGAAGCATTAAATTTTCAAATTACAATATTTATTGCTGCAATAATTAGTTTTGTTCTAATTTTTGTCCTCATTGGTTTTTTCTTACTTCTTGCATTACTAATTACAAATATTGTCCTCAGCATTATGGCTGGCATCGCAGCTAATAATGGAGAATATTATCAATACCCATTCTCAATAAGAATTATCAAATAAACAAATCATGGCCGCCGACACCAAAAATAATCCCAATAATTCAATATCTCTAAGTTTTTGTGCAACCATAATCGATGAATGGCTAAAGCATGGGGTTAGAAACGCTTTTATTGCTCCAGGTTCTAGATCTACACCTTTGGCTGTTGCTTTAGAGTTAGATACCAGAATTTCAACAGAGGTGTTTATTGATGAAAGATCTTGCGGGTTTGCTGGATTAGGAAACAGTCTTAGGACTCAAGTTCCCTCTGTCCTACTATGTTCGAGTGGCACGGCGGGAACACATTTTTATGCAGCAGTTGTTGAGGCAAGCCTTTCAGATATTCCACTTATTGTTTGCACAGCTGACCGACCATATGAATTGCATGATGTATCTGCCCCCCAGGCAATGAATCAGAAAAACCTTTATGGAAACTATGTAAGATATTTCACCGAACCTGGAGTGCCTGATGCAGACCAAAGCAACACTTGGCGTTCAATAGGATCACGAATTGCAATTGAAGCTTTGGGAACGCACAGACCTGGCCCAGTACATGTAAACCTAAACTTTCGAGAACCATTTCTAGTTCCAGGTCAATCTTCAAAGATACAAATCACTCCTGCTCACAAAGACAACCAGCCTTGGCATAATTTCACCCAATCTTACAGTTCTGTACACAACGGGTTACCACAACAGATTCTGAATACGTTAAGAAGCCCCAAAGGTGTAATTATCGCCGGTAAAGGTGTTACTGATCCGAATTCGGTTACTAGACTCGCTCAAAGATTCGGCTGGCCTTTGTTTGCAGGCCCAAGATCTGGGTGCAAAGATGCAACAGCTATAAGAAATTTTGATCAACTGCTCCGCAATGAGTCGTGGGCTGAGAAGATCCAACCAGACTTCATTCTTCAAATAGGTGAAAATTTAAGCAGTAAGTCTTTAAACAAGTGGATAGCAAGTCGTAGTACTGAAATTATCGTTGCTAATAATGGAAGATGGAATGATCCGAGCAGAATGGCAAATCATTTTGTATCCGAAAAAGGCCTAGTTTTTGAACTCACTTCTTTAGCTACATTTGAAAAAGATCCAAGCTGGTTAAAACTATGGACAAGTTCAGATCAATTGGCTGAGAACTCAATCCAGAAAACCATTCTTAATTTTAATTCGCATCTAACTGGACCTGAAATAGCGATGCAAGTTACCGGCCAATTAGAAACTGATGAAGCTCTCGTTGTATCATCTTCGATGCCAATCCGAGAAATCGAATGGTTTGGGGATTCAAGAACTGATGTGTCTGTATATTCTAATCGCGGTGCAAACGGAATTGATGGGGTTATTTCAACAGCTATCGGGGTTTCAACGTCTGGTAAAACAACATTGTTAATTGGAGATATAGCGTTTTTACATGACAATGGGGCTCTATTAGGGCTAGCTGAACGAGACCTAGATTTAACAATTGTAGTTATTGACAATGACGGTGGACAAATTTTTACTCACCTACCACAATCAAAAATTCTTAATTCAGAAACCTTCAAAAAACTTTACTTAACACCTCAAAAAGTTGATCTAGAAAAGTTGTGTGAAGCTCACAACATCCCAGTGTCAATTTGGAGTCAGAATATCTCGTATCGAGAAGCACTACAAAATTTTGCAACCAAAGGGCCAAGAGTTGTAATTGCAGATTCTGGATCTGATATTGAGTTGTATGATGCGATAGAAAAAGCTGTCAGCCAAAACATCCCTGATAGTCTTAGTTAATGAGCACAAACAAAGTTTCAGAATTATTTGATCCAACACTTTGGGATGAAATTTCAGAGTTTGATTTCTCTGATATCACTTATCACCGAGCAAATAATGTCAAGGCGGTACGTATAGGCTTTAACCGACCCGAGGTTAGAAACGCTTTTCGACCACAAACTGTCGACGAGTTATATTCTGCGTTAAATCATGCCAGACAATCAAGCGATATTGGAGCTGTGATAATTACAGGTAATGGGCCTTCTCCCAAAGATGGAGGTTGGGCTTTTTGTTCAGGTGGAGATCAATCAGTTCGAGGCCCAGATGGTTACGAATATTCTGATGGTTCTAAAAGCTCAGGAAGACTACATATTTTAGAATGTCAACAGTTAATAAGGATGATGGGCAAAGTTGTGATAGCCGCAGTACCTGGATGGGCTGTAGGTGGCGGGCACAGTCTGCACGTAGTTTGTGATTTAACAATTGCTAGCAGTGAACATGGCAAGTTCAAACAAACAGACACCGATGTTGCAAGTTTTGATGGAGGATTTGGATCAGCATATCTAGCCAAGCAGGTTGGTCAGAAGATTGCTCGGGAGATTTTTTTCTTAGGGCGAACTTATTCTGCAAAAGAAGCCATGGAACAAGGAGCTGTGAACGCTGTTGTACCTCATGCTGATTTAGAAACTGAAGCACTTTCATGGGCTGAAGAAATTTGTTCTAAAAGCCCAACAGCTCAACGCATGGTTAAGTTTGCTTTTAATTTGACTGATGACGGTTTAGTTGGTCAGCAGATGTTTGCGGGTGAGGCGACACGACTCGCCTACGGAACAGAAGAAGCTCAAGAAGGCAGGGATGCTTTTCTAGAAAAACGCAAACCCAACTTTGACGATTATCCATATCATTACTAAACCTTGCATTGGGGTCAGACCCCAATGCAAGGTTTCAGACCCAATGAAAGAAAACCTGTAAGAAAAGATGAGGTTTATCTAATGCATAATAAATTATTTAATAATGCTGATCCAGAATTAAAAAAGTTAAGAGATTTGTGTCTTAGTTTCCCAGAGGCAGATGAAAAGATTTCTCATGGACGACCATACTTTTTTACTAAAAAGACTTTTGCTATTTATGGTGCAACTGTGAAAGGCGATCATAAATCTGGAGAATACGATCAGTCCCTGGTCTTCTACCCTGATGAAGAAGAAGCCGAAGCTATTAAGCAAGATGACCGAATATTTACACCTGCTTATTGGGGGCCGTGGGGGTGGCTGGGCATAGGCTTAAACGCTGAGACCGATTGGGAAGAAATCAGAGAACTTGTTGAAGATTCATACCGTCAAACGGCAACAAAAAAACTTATGAAGCAGCTAGATGAGATATTAAACTAACTCGGAATTGAAAGATCCACTACTAAAGATCTGTGATCAGAACCTGAACCACTATTAGTTTCAGCTTTATGAATTAAAAAATGATCAGATGCAAATATATGATCAATTGGAAAACCAAAAGCAGATCCCCAAGTAGGCCAAGTTGTATTCCAGCCAGTTGACCGATGAGGATCACGCCAACCGAGTTCGTTAATAAAATTTTGATATGTAGGAGAAGTTGGTGTTACATTCATGTCTGCTAATACCAATATCGGGCCATCTGTTTCTTCGGCAAGTTTGACAACACCGTCTAATTGATTCTCACGCAACTCCACTTTACGCGTCTCAAAGCGTGATGCGTGAGGGTGAAGACCGACTAGAGTAACTGTTTGGCCATCTACTTCAGTTTTAGCTGCAAGCAAAACACGATCTGGTGGACTGTAGCTGATGTCAACCTTGATTGGAATCAATGACTCCTTCGCTAAGAAAGCCATACCACCACTACTCTGTCCACCTGAATCTTTATCAAAAGGCACCGCATAGCTATGGGGATATTCCTTCTCAAGTCGCTGTTTGAGATTAACCCATACTTCAGGTAAAAGTTCATGGATCGCAACGACGTCAGAATTTGAGTTGATAATTTCGTCAGCTACAGCCTCTATGTTCTTATTGTTGTAATAAATGTTGTATTGCATCGCTTTAATTTCAATAGAATTATTTTCTAACGGATCAGGGTTTGCAAATACATACGGTGTCAAATACATTCCGTGAATTAATAAGATAACTACAGCAAAAATAGATGGACGTATTTGTTTTACTAGAACAAAACTTATAAAAACTAAAAAAGTAAAGACGAAGATTTGGGAACGAGCATTGGGAATAAGTTCTAAAATAGGATGGATAGAGCCAAGCCAAGCTAGACATGTGATGACCCCAAGAAAAACTATGACCCACCATTGTCGTTTCATGAATTCATTATAGGCGGACAGCTCAGGCTTAGTCTTTCTACCTTGAGTTTCATTAATCCTCTTAATAGATGAAACCTTATGATTAATTAGGCTTGTACATGCAAGAGGGAACAGGCCACTACTGTAAGCGTTATTGTTAGTTAAATCTTTATTCCTAAACCAGTCAGCATGGCTTCAGACTTTGCTTTAGTTTCTATAAATTCTTTTTCAGGGTCGCTATCTTTAACAACACCTACCCCGGCGTTCACAATTGCGCTAGGCCCAAGAATTTCTGCTGACCTTATACCTACGGCAAACGAACCGTCACCGCTAGCATCAAACCAGCCAACCGGGCCGGCATATCGACCTCTGCTATTAGGCTCAAGTTCTTCAATTATTTTTAAAGCAGTTTTTTGTGGATCTCCGGCAACTGCTGGAGTTGGATGTAAAACATTAACTAAGTCACAGATTGATACATCAGGTGAGCTTAGTTTTCCGTGCACTTTTGTTCCTAGGTGGAAAACGTTTGCTAGTTCCACAATCGTAGGTTCGGGTTCAGCATCAACGTATGAACAATATGACATAAGAGAATCAAGAAACCAATCTATTGTGATTTGATGCTCCCACTGATCTTTTGTAGATTTAAGCAGCGATTCTCTGGCCACGTTATCAAGTTCTGGATTAGAATTTCTTGGTTCTGTTCCGGCTAGAGGATGTGCGGTCACATCTTCATTATTTTTAGAAACTAGCATTTCTGGTGAAGCGCCAACAAATCCATCTATTGAGAACAGAATAGCTTTTGAGTAGTTTCTCTTTAAACGATTCATTACTAATTCCAGATCAAATTCTTGATCAGAATTTATGTGCATTTGTCTAGACAGAACAACTTTTTTGATGTCATTAGCGTCAATTCGTTTTAATGCTTCACCTACTACTTTTGATTTCCAATCTTTTTCAGAAAGTGTTGAAGAAATTTTGAATGAAGATTCAGAATCTCTTACTATGCCTACATTGCATTCAATCAAATTGGCTTCGGTTTCAGCAGCATGGGTTGATTGATTAGCTAAATCACTATGAAAACTACTTTCAGTATCACTAGAAGCCATAAATTCTTTTAGAAATTGGAGAGGATCTGTGGAATCAATCGCAATCAGATATTGGCTGCCATCATCAAATTGCTGCAATGTATATTTTGGGATAAGAACGGTCGCATTTTCTGATCTTGTAAATGGAAGTGCGGTAAAAGCAACCGGATAAATTTTTCTGGGGTAAGGGTTTTCTAAATCGATCTGTTTTAGATAATCCAATGAGTCAGTGAACAAATTGCTGTCATTGTATTCGATTCGCTTAGTCTCACCAAAACCCGCTAATATTTCATTGTTATGGGACCATAAGATGCCAGATTGTGCACCTATGGTAAAAATATCTACAGTATTTTTGAGCTGTGTTACAGAGGCCTTCATTATCCTCTAGAATAATCAATGAAATCGCTTTTTGTGTGGGATATGAAAGACTACTTGTGGAACAAACAATAAACATTGAACTAATCACTGAGGCCGGGATTGTATTTGATGTAGTTTCAGATCTGCAAACGTATCCTTTTTGGCTAGACATTGTTGACAAAGTGACCCCAGACAGCGACGATGCATGGACAGTTACGCTAACGGCGAAGATTGGGCCTATTAAACGTTCAAAAAAACTTAGGATGATTAAGTCGACTGATGGGATGGCAACTACTTTTATAAGACAAGAAACTCACGGACGTGATTTCTCAATTTGGAAGATGCATTCAACAGTAACGCCGGTGTCTACTAATAGTTCAGAACTCACTATTGAGCTTCTATATGACGGCCCGTACTGGTCTAATGTTTTAGACGCTTTGCTTGATGCCCGTAAACCAAAAATTCAAAAAAGTTTAGAATCGTATTTGGCTGATAAGGCAAGCGAAACCGTTAAGTGAAAAAACTTGTACTCATCGCAGCTTCAGGTACAGACTTTGTATCTGCGTTAAAAAAATCGTGGGATGATGGCCATTGCATAGCTCCGTTAGATATGAGGCTCTCAGCATCTCAACAGAAGAAACAAGCACTTCTGATTCAACCTGATTTAGTTATTGAAGGCTCATCGAATAAATACAAAGAATATTCTTGTGATAGAACTTATGCGGGTTTATCATCTGATGATGCTCTAGTTATTCCCACTAGTGGATCTAGTGGTGAACCTAAGCTTGTTATTCATACTCACAAGTCTCTGCAAGCTTCTTCGTATGCAACGAGCAAAGCTTTAGGAGTTACAGGCTCCGACATTTGGTTAGCTTGTCTACCATTTGCCCATATTGGTGGCTTGTCTGTAATTATTAGAGCTATCCATACCGGCACAGACTTTGTAGTTCATGATTCATTCTCTGCCGAAAGTGTTACTAAGGAAGCACAGAATGGGGCAACTCTTGTTTCGTTAGTTACTCGAATGTTAAATCAGATAGATCCAGCCTTGTTTAGAAAAATATTAGTTGGAGGTGGGCCAGCCCCAAAGAATGTCCCTAATAATGTTATTCCAACATATGGGATGACTGAAACTGGTTCAGGTGTAGTTTATGGTCGCAAAGTAGTGGAAGGTGCTGAGTTCAAAACCGTTGAGCGTCAATTATTTGTTAAGGGCCCTATGTTGTTTAGAAAATATAGAGGCTCCGATATTGAACCATTTGTTGATGGATGGTTCCCAACTGGTGATTTGGGTTCGGTAAATACCGATGGCTCAATAGAAGTTTTTGGAAGAATGAGCGAAGCTATCCGTACTGGCGGCGAAGACGTTTGGCCTCAAAAATTAGAAGAAGTTCTGGTACAACACCCGTTAGTTAAAGATGTTGCAATCAGATCTATACCAGATCCAGAATGGGGAGAACGAGTAATCACCATTATTATTCCTGAAGAACTAGATAATCCTCCTGTCTTAGAAGATCTAAAAGAATTATCAAATACACACTTACCCGCCTGGTACGCTCCGAAAGAGATACGAATAGTAAAAGAAATTCCAAGAACTGCTTTAGGAAAAATCCAACGCTCAAAACTTGTTAACTAAAATTTTCGGTGTGCCTCTCTGGCAGCTTCCAGGCTCTCATGAGAACTGTTGGCATCTATGTCAAAAGTCCTAGGCTCCAAATTAAACTTACTAAAATCTTCAATTCCAAGGGCTTCCAAATCCATCATTGAAGAACTAAGTGCTTGCATTAATTCGATATCGCCTGATGCTTTTAAACGATTAAAGACAAACTCTAGTATCTCATAAGGCGAAAGGTTAGGTGAGTATTCTATTCCTATTAACTTCTCCAGTACTGGATAAAGTTGATCAGCTACAACCGGATTATTCGTAAATGAATGTAACCACGAACCCAGATATTGACCGTTTTGTTCTGGGTAACCCATTGCACATTTCATGCATGCAAGTACCCAAAAAGTCAAAGGCAAAGCATCACGATCAAATCGCAAAATATATTTAGCCATTACGGTGTTTTCGTATGTGAGGTTCGAAAAGCTCAATACACTATGAGCGTATTTAGAAAGTGTTTCATCATCTATATTTAGAATTGCTCTGTGGACTCTATTAAACCAAACTCTTTGCACGCCAGGAGCATTAAGCATATGGGAGATGGATAATTTACCATATATGTATCTGCTCCTCTCAAACTTTTCATCTAATCCAGCAAAGATAGGCTTAAACTCAGCTAAAACATGTAAATCTAATTGATTTCTCAGTTCTGCAGCTTGTGAAGCTAATCGAATTCTTTCAGATACAACTTCCTGACAACTAGTTTGATTCAAAGTTGCAAGTTTCAATAGCCCCAAATACAAAGCGATAGGCTCTAAATTAGGATCCAGAAGAACTCTTTTTAGATCATCTACGGATTTAAAACTGCCAGCTGAAATAACATCATCAAAATTTGGACCGCCCACAGCTTATTCTATCAATAAGTATATTAAAATGTTGTTTTATAGGGTTCTGAAACTTATAAAAGAAATGAGGTGAAGGTTAAACCAGCAAAAATCTTGACTTTTTGCATGTTTGGTCAGCAAATATTGCAACCCTTTGAATTCCTTGCAAATAAGCTCGACTCATCGTAGGAAGAGGACAGTTAGGCACTTTACCTGTCAGAAGTGTCTGACACCAATGAAAGGTTTTCACCTATCAGCTAATGCGGCTTTAGCAGTTTCGAAATCTTCAGGGTTTGTTATCCCAATCCACTGTTCAGGAGAAGCAATGATGTTGACTTTAAGCTTTCCAGCATTCATTAACTCGCTAACAACCGTTGGTAGCTGAACCTCAGCTTTAGGATCATCAGCGTTATCCTCTAGAAACTTTTCCCAAGCAATCTCAAAATCATTCAGAATAAGTCCATCAAAACACCATAGGTTCATCGAAACTGGAGTATCATTCGGAACCGCTTTACCACCAGCCATCAAAGTTCCATCTTCGAGTCTTTCACAGCCCTCAGTTTCGACAATTGCGGTTAGCTTTCCACCTTCGACAGCGGTGACTCCTCTGGTTACTGACCCTTTAGCTGGAACTGTGTTTCCAAGCTCGAAAGCAATATTTGCGCATGTGCCTGGTTTGAGATCATTTAATGCTTCACTAGCTAACTTATAAGATGACGCACCGTAATAGTCGTCTGCATTAATTACAGCAAACTTTCCTTTGATTGCATCTTTTGCGCTAAGAACCGCATGCACTGTCCCCCAAGGTTTATCTCTTTGTGGACCTAAATCGTCTTGACGCACATACCTCACCTGTAAACCGGGATGGAGATTGGCTACATGTTCTCTGACATCGGCTTCAATCTCTGACCTGACGATCATTACGACTTCATCAAATTCTGATGACAAAGCATCACGAATAGAAAAATCTAAAAACGCTTCACCAGATTTACCAACTTTTGCTAGCTGCTTAACACCACCGAAACGACTACCAAGACCTGCTGCCATAATTACTAAAGAAAAACTCACAGATATATACTGGTCTATAAATAAGCTTTTCACAAGTTACTCTTAAAATTACTGTGAACTAATCACCAGATAGATTAAGCCGATCAGTAATAATAAGTATGTTCAACCTTAAAGCTAAACCAGATCAGATAGATTTCTTAGCTGGTTTTAGTGTTGCCTTAGTTATATTGCCACAATCTCTTGCTTATGCACAATTAGCAGGCCTACCGCCTAGATACGGACTCTTTGCTGCAGCTTTACCTCTAATTGTATTTTCTATGTTTGCATCATCTCCGTACCTACAAACTGGACCCGTGGCTCTAACTTCTTTACTCACATTCGGAGTTCTCACAAGCGCAAACTATATTCCAGAATCAACAAACTACATTGGTGCAGCAGCACTACTTGCATTATTCGTCGGGATATTTCGGATACTACTGGGCTCAATTAAGGGTGGTTGGATTGCATATCTCATAAGCCAACCCGTATTGCAGGGCTTCACAGGAGCAGCAGCAATAATTATCATGTCTTCACAACTGCCGAAAGCTTTAGGCAACGATTTAGTAGTTCCTGATGGATCTATCCTCAACCAAGCATTTTGGGCTATAAAAAGCCCTGAGTCATGGAACTTTTATGCAATTAGTATCTCTATTTTTACAATAATTATTATGTTCTCTTCGAAAAAAATTCATAAGTTATTTCCTGGTGTTCTATTTGTATCAGCTCTGGGAATAATTTTTGTAACACTTGAGATGTATAACGGGTCAGTTGTTGGAGACTCAAACGAAGTTTCTAACGAATTGCCAAGCCTATTTACTCAATTCAATTTTAGTCAATCTCTAAATTTGCTTATTGGAGCAATAATAATTGCTATCGTTGGTTTCGCTGAGCCTTCCGCTATTGCCCGAACGTACGCGAACGAAGAAAAATCCATTTGGAATGTCAATAGAGAACTGATCGCATCAGGTTTAGCTAACATTACTTCTGCATTAAACGGATCTTTTCCAGTTGGTGGTTCCTTTTCAAGAAGCTCATTAAATAGAGTAATCGGGGCTAAATCTCAATGGAGTGGTGCAATAACTGGAGCTACGGTACTAATCTTTTTGCCATTTGCATCAATATTAAATCATTTACCGCAAGCGGTACTTGGCGCAATAGTAATTGGAGCTGCAATAAAACTATTCAAACCAAAAGGCATAATTGCGATATTCAAAAGTTCTATGAATCATGGCTTTATTACTTCACTAACTTTTATATTAACCTTAGCTTTAAGCCCAAACATTCATTACGCTCTAATTGCAGGAATGATTGCTACGTTTGTTCTAAATTATCTAGACCCTGCAAGCATTAAGGCCGAAACAGAAAATGACACTATCAGGATCAGGGTTAAAGGCTTAATCTGGCACCAGAATACAACAAAGTTATTGAATGAAATAGTTGATGAAATTAAATTGCATAAATCAAAGTCAATAATTATTGACTTCTCAAACTCTCCTGGAATTGAACACTCATTTATAAATCAGCTCGAAGAGCTAGCTACTGGTAAAGATATTCAACTAACAGGATTGTGAATACATACATGACTGTCATTCCATCACCGTAATTACTCACGAGTGGGAATCAATTGAATGAAGCACTTGGGCAGAGATCCCGCATCTCCGCTACGCTTCGTGCGGGATGACTTAAAGAGCTACACTTCTTCTTTGGCTACTGTTTCGTTATTTGAACAAGAAGGCAGAATTAAGAGAAACGTAATGAGTAATTTATTTATCATTTAGTGATTCTATCTTACGCCAAATACTTGAACCCAATAATGTTTATATGCATCTCTTGACGGAGAGTAACCTACCCCTAGTTCGGTAAATTTACAGTTTAGTAGATTAACTCTATGTGACGGACTGTCCATCCAACGCTGAGTTGCTTCTTCGGCTGTTGGCCTACCTCTATGAAGATTTTCAGCAGCTAATGAATAAGCGTAGCCAGAATTATCTAATCTCGATTTTAGTGTGGAACCATTTAAGCCGGTATGACTAAAATATTGTTTTGCAGCCATATCATTTGCATGCCCATCAGCCGCAAGGTTTAACTGTGAATTCAGTTTTAACGGTTGGCATCCAGCAGCCGCTCGATGCCTGTTAGTAGCGTTCAGAACGCCTTGTTGGGCTGAAGAGTCAGAGAGAACTGGAGTGGTTGTAGGTGGTTTCGGAACCGTTGTTACTGGTTTTTTTGTAGTAACAACTACCCTTCTGGTGGTTGTTGGCTTCCTAGCCGTAGTCGTAGTCTTCCTAGCCGTAGTCGTAGTCTTCCTAGCCGTAGTCGTAGTCTTCCTAGCCGTAGATTGCTTTTCGTTGTTTATTTTATTTGTAATGCTTTTTGATGTAGAAGTAATTTTATTTACTAAAGATTCAGTTGTTGAAGCATCTACAGAAGTAGAGCTATTTGCCGAAGAAGTAACTGATCCGCTACTAGTAGAATTCTCTATAGATGTCTCAGAAAGAGAAAGACTTTCTTCAGATAAAGTCTCCTGGGATCCGTCTTGTGCACAAGCCGAAGCTATCAATAAAGAAACTATTAGCAATATCGATTTTATTTTCACTAAATCCGCCTAGTAGGTGTGTGTTTAATTATATGCCATATTAGACAATCAAACGGTTAAGGAAGAAGTTTTGCTAAAGAATAAATTATGACTCCAGCCAAACCCCCAACAATAGTTCCATTTATACGTATAAATTGCAAATCTCTGCCGACTTGTAACTCTAATCGTTCTGCTGTTTCTTGTGAATCCCAGGCGTTTACAGTTGATTCTATCAAACCAGCAACCTCACTTTTAAACTCTTCGGCAATATAGCCTGCTGCGTCTATGATCCAAGTATCAACTTTGTTTTGCAAATTTTGATCATTTGCAAGGTTCTCTCCCGTTGACCTAACTGAATTAATAACATGAGTTTGCAACTCTGAATTTGGATCTTTTGCAGAAGCTATCATTGATTGTTTTGTTCGTTGCCAAAGAGAACCCGTCCATGCTCGAACTTCTGGATGGTTCATTATTTGATGTTTCCAATGTTCTGCTTTTTCTGCCATCTCTGGAGAGTTAGATAAAGAAACTCTCAGGTCTTTAATTTTTGTGTCAAACTCAGAACGCAATTTATGGTTAGAGTCTTGCAATATTTCATCAACTAAAGACCGGACAGCGCCATATATTTTTTCGTATACTTTATTATCTACTACAGCTGGAATCCACCAAGGGGACTCTTTACCAAACTTATCTCTGAAGACTGAGCCGTTATCTTCTAAAAACTTGGAGAACCCTCCGAGTGTTGCATCAAACAAAGTTTGATGATGCTCGCCTTCAACAACAACATCAACCATTTTCCCTGCGATTGTTGCTGCCGGAAGGGCTGCAACACGTTTAGTTATAACTTCATCAAACCCGTTTTGAATAGTGTCATCTTCTAACACTTCTCCAAGTCCTGAAATAAATACGGATGCTTGTCTAGCAATAACTTCAGCGTTGTCATCTTTTTGAAGCCATACACCCAAACGTTGCGATATCTTCGCAGAAGAAAACCTATCTGAGATTACCTTTTTTGTTAAAAAGTTATCTCCAACAAATCCACCTAACGAAGATCCAATCTGATCTTTGCGTTTTTGAATAATTGCTGTGTGTGGAATAGGCAAACCCAAAGGGTGTTTAAACAAAGCGGTGACAGCAAACCAGTCTGCAATTGCACCCACCATTGCGGCCTCTGAACCTGCTCTCACGTACCCCATCCATGAGTATTCGTCTTGCAGTTGGTGAGATATGACAAATATGGCTGCAGCTAACAATAACATGGCTGTTGCAACCATTTTCATAAACCTGAGCCGTTTAAGGCGTTCTGTATCAGCAATATCTAACAAGGTGACAATTCTAATGGAGACAATTGAATTAATGTCAATTCTATAAATAACTGATGAAAACTGATTCAGTCCTGTTGAGGGAATAAGTTTAGACCCTCCACCCAATTATTTAAATTAGTATTGTTTTCGTTTCTCGGGAAAAATTTAGGAATCAATACATTCATATATTTTTTCGGTAAGAACTTCTACTTCTTCGTCAGAAAAACTTGCTTCAAGCATCGCATCAGTATCTTCTGCAGTAACGCCTAATTCATTAAGCCGCTCTTTACCAATATCTTGGATAATGATATTTCCAGCACATATGGCTTCAGACTCGTCGAATTCTGTACCTGGCAGAGAGAGCAGATCGCTTGCTAGCGCATCTACTAGACCATCTCCACTAGAGGTTTGTACTTCAACAGTGTTCAAGGTCGCAGTTTGTTGAGGAAATGACTCTATCAAATTTTCAGAGTTAGCCGACTCGGCGTTACTATCTGAAGTATTAGATGAATTGCTAGATGGTTCTTCAGAGCTACTAGAACTTGAACATCCTGCAATGAAAAAAATTGACAATAAGACAACAAACGATTTATTCATAACGTTAATATAGCAACCAATCTCAAAAGTCTTCTTGTAATAAGTTGAATCAATAAATTTTGTAGTTATAGACTTGGTTATGGATATGAACACTTCTGCAAATCACCTAAGACAATATGCTGCCCAATGGAGAAATTATTTGAGTAGAACCAGCTATGCAACACAAACATTGCCGAACTCAAAATTGCCAACTACTGCTGCAGAACATGGGTCAGCGGTCTTATCTAATCTTGAACTTGCGATAAGTCAAACTAAAATATTTAACAAGAAAAAAAATCCAAAACTACAAAATGATTTTTATATTTTAAACAGAAACAGTAATCCAGAACTCAAAAAAGATCTAAGTGGTTTAGCATATTCTTTGGCCGATAATTCTGGAAAACTAGCTGACATTTTAGAAAGAACTTCGCCTGACAAAATAACGACAGCCACAAACACCTCTGGAAATAACGTTGCATTAAGCGACATTATTAGCGAACTCTTACAAGACTGCGAATCTAGATTAGAAGAAATACAGCAAGGGTATGAATTATTTGATGAGGACAATCAAGAGTCTTCTTCTTGACATCGATAAAGATTTTGAGCTGCAGCAAGCACAGCTGGCCGAGTTAGAACGCCAGTATTTTCACTAGCGATGAGTGATTCTTCAATAACTGCTGCCGCTTTCCACCCTAAAGAATAAGCTTTTCTTTCACTGCTATTTCTGTTTTCATTTGCATCTTCTTTACGACCTACATCAAAATTACAAAGATCAACGCCAACAGAAACAACATTTTTGCCCTGTTCAGTTTCATTCCAACGGGATTCTCCTGAACCAGTAACTAGAAGCATTGCATTATCTTCAGCAGAACCATATGTAGCAACAGTTGATGAATCATCCGAGACAATCATCGCCAAGACACCGTTGGATGATACATACGTTTCAACATTTTGAACCTGAGTTAAACCATCCCCTTCATTATCTAGAAAGACTGGCGTAATTGAACGATCAGCAATACCCCCATCAACATTAACTTCATCGAAGTATTCAGTTAATCCATCTTTAAACGAAGGGTCAGTTTTTGAATCTTCAGAAAGGTTAAGACTTACACCTATTCGTATTTCTTTTTCGCTTACACCTTCAGCTGATTCAATACCTTTAACAGTTGTTGTAACCTTTTCTTTTGGTTCATCTGTTTCAGAGTTATCTGATCCACATGACACCAACAGGAAGCATATAAATCCAGTAAGAAAAACTTTAGTAGTTGATATGTTCGTTGACATAGAAATACAAGCCTATAGTAATAAACGCATGAGTAAACAAATTTTAACACCTCAAAATGAAGATTTTCCTAGCTGGTACCAGGATGTGGTAACTAAAGCAGAGCTTGCAGACAACGGCCCTGTGCGTGGAACTCAGATGATTCGTCCGTGGGGGTTTGCAATTTGGGAACAAATGCAAAGCCAAATGGATGATCGCATTAAAGCCAACGACGCCATGAATGTTGCTTTCCCTCTTTTCATCCCTATGGAGTATTTAGAACGTGAAGCTGAACACGTTGATGGTTTTAGCCCAGAGCTTGCTGTTGTTACTCATGGTGGAGGCAAAGAACTCAAAGACCCTGTTGCGGTTCGCCCAACTTCTGAAACCTTATTTGGCGAGTACATGAGTAAGTATGTTCAGGGTTATCGTGATCTGCCGATGCTTTTGAATCAGTGGTGTAATGTGGTTCGTTGGGAAATGCGAACTAGATTATTTTTGCGAAGCAGTGAGTTTATTTGGCAAGAAGGCCACACTGCTCATGAAACTGAAAAAGATGCTGCTGAATACGCAACTAATATTCATCACACAGTTTACGAAGATTTCATGAACAACGTTTTGGCTTGCCCAGTTCTGCTTGGCCGAAAAACTGATGCTGAGCGTTTCCCTGGCGCAACTAACACTATGGCGTGTGAAGCAATGATGAAAGACACCAAAGCACTTCAGATGGCAACAAGTCATGAGCTTGGACAGAACTTTGCTAAGGCTTTTAATATTTCATTTAGTGACAATGAAGGAAAAAATCAGTTTGCTTGGACTACTTCTTGGGGTGCTTCTACTCGTATGGTTGGTGGCGTTATTATGAGCCACGGTGACGATAACGGTCTGCGACTTCCACCGAATGTTGCACCTAAGCAAGTTGTGAGTATCGCTATCAAAGACGATCCAGCCGTTATGGAAGCTGTTGCCAGAATCGATAAAGAATTAATAGATTCAGGTGTTCGCCATTCCGCTGATACCAGAACTGATCTTTCATTTGGTCGCCGAGCAACGGCATGGGAACTTAAAGGTGTACCGATCAGAATTGAAGTTGGGCCTAGAGATCTTAAAGAAGGTAAAGCTACTGTTGCTAGACGTGATACTGGTGAAAAACAAAGTATTGATGTAGATAAAATTGTAGCAATAGTAACGCAAACTCTGCCAGAGATTCAAGACTCAATGCTGGCTGAAGCAACCAAGTTCCGAGATGACAGAATCGCTGACGTTAACACTGTGCAAGAAGCTAAAGAAGCCGTCCAAGTTGGCTTTGCAAGAATTCGGTGGGATGTACTTGGTGTTGAGGGCGAAGCTCTTCTTGCTCAAGATGCCGTTACCGTTCGTTGTTTACAAAAAGCTGACGGAACACTGCCCCAGGCTCATGAGAACGACGATCTGATCGCAATAGTTGCTAAATCTTACTAGATGCACATTCCAGAAAAACTCACCTAAGAAATCTATCTATTGCGCCTTTATTACGATTTGCTTTATTTAGAAACAACTGCCTTCTTTGAGGACATAACTTAAATGAATCTGATCCTGAAGGCATTTTATGAAAAAGATTATAATTTTTATTGTCCCATTTTTACTGATTACTGTACTTATATTCGCTAAATCTTCAGGATACTTATATAAAGCCAAGAATTTAGTTCTTAACCGTGCCGAGATGTCAGAAGATACCGTTCGAACTAAGTGATGAGAATTTAGACAAGTATTCGAATAACAAAAACATTGAATTCTGGAAAAATTTAAAACAAGGTGAGGATTACTTTCAAATGAATTCTCTACCCCCTGAAGTGAGTGTAGAAAATAATCGTTATGTTTTTAGCTAACATTACCTGTAAGTTACTAACCAGTTTCTAAATTTTCTGGGATCGGTAATGGACCCCATTCAGGCCAAGGAGCGAACTTAACTGGACGTACTTTGGCGTACTCGATTTCCCAGTCACGTGGCCACGGATTTCCAACGCAACCTTGGAGCCCTGCGGTTTGTTGTTCCATAACCCCTGCCAACTCGCCTTTAGTGGGACAACGGCTGCTGTAATGGCGCATACCAATTAGATGCCCAACCTCGTGGTTGAACAAATAACCGAGATAAATTTCGTGAGGTTGAGTCCAATGATCTGGCCCGTTGCGGTATTTATCTGCATTAATCGCAACAGTTGGCCCATTCTGACAGCTTACAGTTCCAAAAGTTTTAATAGGAAAACAAAGATCATCAACCACGCTGCCTTCAGCTAAAACAATCCGATATTCACTTTCATTATCAGCTACAAAACTAAACCCGGCCTTTATCCAGCCACGCTCATCATTAAGAATCTTTATTCCTTGTTTTTCGAAATCTTCCGAAGACACATCGGGTATTTGAGATTCAAACCGCAAACGAACTTCTTGAGCTTCAGCTAATTCTGGGGCAGTGTTCGTTAACACTGTTCCTTGACTCTCTTCTAAATCAACTATCTGATCGCTGGCTTTCTTAGCATCTTGATCTTCGCCAGAACAGCCGATCAGCAAAATCATTCCAAGTGATACAAAAAAAATAAATAAGAATCGCATTAAAACCCCGTACGTCAGCCACATTATAAGCCAAAACAGGTATGGTTGATCGAGGTATATGTCTGGAAATCTTAAACAATTTTAGATTTCCTCACTATTATCGGCTTCGCTTAAGTAATTTGGGAACAACTTTGTGTTCCTGGAGAGTTGCCAGCGTTCGAAAGATAGGTTTCCCTAATCTATCTTTACTACCAAATTTTGTTCCAGGAGGTTCAATTAGATGGCAGAAGAGACCATCGGTTACGCTAATAGCGCATCCAAACCGCTAAGAAAAAAGAGGAAACAGCTTCCCTACCCTCTTAACCTTTATCAATCAGCTGTAGGCAAGAAATGGGTTATGGCCATCACTGGCTTAATGCTTTTAGGGTTTGTGATCTCGCACATGATAGGTAACCTAAAGCTTTATCTAGGGATAGTTGAACACAATGGAACCGTTGACTATGACGCCGATATCTACGCAGAGTTCCTAAAGGAACTTTTTGTTCCAATTTTCCCCGAGACAGTATTCTTATGGATTCTTCGTGCCGGTTTATTAGTAGCAGTGATTCTACATATACATTCGGTTTACTCTCTAACCAGGATGAATATGGGCTCAAACGTTTCATACGCTTCGAAGAGAGATTGGCTGGCTTCAAACTTTGCTTCACGAAGTATGCGTTACTCAGGAATTATTGTGTTCTTCTACATACTGTTCCATATCGGCGACCTAACGTTTGGAAGCACTCCCGGTTATGAATGGCAACACGGTGAAGTTCAAGCAAACGTTGTGGGAAGTCTTTCTAACCCAGTAGTCGCAGCTTTTTATATCATCGCTAATATTTTATTGTGCGTTCATATTTTCCACGGTATTTACTCAGCATTTCAAAGCCTTGGAGTTAGCAACCCTAAATACAATTATCTTCGCAAACTTATAGCGACCAAAATTGCTGTAATTATTTTGATCGGAAATGTAAGCTTCCCCGTAGCTGTACTAACTGGAATTATTGAATTTAATGAATGTGAAGAAGATGTTGTAGCTTCAGTCGAGAACAATTGCGTTGAAGCAGGCGGACATAATTCAGCTACAGGAGACCCTGCAACTGCTCACGTGCTCGCACGTAGCTTCGTGCAGGATGACAACACAAAAGGAGAGGCATAAATGGTATTGCCAGATTCTAAAGTTCCTAAAGGCCCAATGGCCGACAAATGGACAAACCACAAATTTGATATCAAACTTGTTAACCCGGCCAACAAAAGAAAGTTCAAAGTAATTGTTGTTGGAACTGGTTTGGCAGGCTCGTCAGCTTGTGCAACCCTCGGCGAACTTGGCTACGAGGTTGAAGCATTTACCTTCCACGACTCACCACGAAGAGCTCACTCAATTGCAGCTCAAGGTGGAATAAACGCTGCCAAGAACTACCAAAATGATGGTGACAGTGTTCACCGTTTATTCTATGACACTGTAAAAGGTGGCGACTATCGCAGCCGTGAAGCTAACGTTCATCGATTAGCTGAAGTTTCTGTAAACATTATTGACCAGATGGCGGCACAGGGTGTTCCATTTGCACGCGAATACGGTGGCTTGTTGGCTAACCGTTCTTTCGGTGGAGCTCAAGTTAGTAGAACTTTTTATGCTCGTGGTCAAACTGGTCAGCAGCTTTTGCTTGGCGCTTACCAGCAGATGATGCGCCAAGTTAACGAAGGCAAAGTAAAGCTTCATACCAATTCCGAAATGCTAGAAGTTGTCACTAAAGATGGTGAAGCGGTTGGTATTGTTTGCCGTAATCTTGTCACCGGTGAAATAACTACACATTCAGCTCACGCTGTTGTGCTTGCTACTGGTGGTTATGGAAACGTGTTCTATCTAAGCACTAATGCTATGGCTTGTAATGTTACCGCTGCGTGGCGAGCTCACCGAAAGGGCGCTCACTTTGCTAACCCTTCTTACACACAAATTCATCCAACTTGTATTCCTGCATCTGATGAGTTCCAATCTAAGTTAACGCTAATGAGTGAATCGTTACGTAACGATGGCCGTATCTGGGTTCCAAGAGACAAGGGAGAAACCAGAGCTGCCGGAGATATTCCAGAAGAAGAGCGTTACTACTATTTGGAAGAGAAGTACCCTTCTTTCGGAAACCTCGTACCACGTGATGTGGCTTCAAGAAACGCTAAAACCGTTGTTGATGAAGGCAAAGGTGTCGGCCCACTAAAAAATGGTGTTTATCTTGACTTTGCTGATGCCATTAACCGTGATGGCAAAGACGAAATCAAAGCTCGTTACGGAAACTTGTTTGACATGTACGAGCGTATTACTGGTGAAGATCCTTACAGCCAGCCAATGCGCATCTACCCTGCAACTCACTACACAATGGGTGGCCTTTGGGTTGACTACAACTTAATGACTTCAATCCCTGGGCTATACGCTACTGGTGAAGCTAACTTCTCAGACCACGGAGCCAACCGCCTTGGTGCTTCTGCTTTGATGCAAGGACTAGCTGACGGTTACTTTGTATTGCCTTACACAATTGGCGACTACCTTGCACCTAAGTTAAATGAGCCTCTAGTTGATGCTGACGACCCAGCATTCACCGAAGCTGTTGAATCTGTTGAATCTCGCACTAAGGCCTTCTTAAACATCGGTGGAACTAAATCACCTGATCATTTCCATAGAGAACTAGGAAAGATTGTTTGGAACCATATTGGAATGGCAAGAAACAAAGCTGGGCTAGAATCAGCAATAACTGAAATTTCAGAACTACGTGAAGAGTTCTGGAAAGATGTTCGAGTACTTGGAACCGATGACAATCTAAATAGTTCTTTAGAAAAAGCTGGCCGTGTGGCAGACTTCTTCGAACTAGCTGAACTAATGGCAAGAGATGCCCTAGATCGTGAAGAATCTTGCGGAGGTCACTTCAGGGAAGAGTCACAAACCCCAGAAGGTGAAGCTTTACGTGACGATGATAATTACTCTCACGTTTCTGCTTGGAAATGGAACGGTGAAGGAGTTCCCCAAACTAAAGATAAAGAAGAATTAACTTTCGAAGAAGTACCACTTACTCAAAGGAGCTACAAGTGAGCAAAAATCTAAACCTAACACTAAAAATTTGGCGACAAGACGGCCCCGATGCAAAAGGCGGTTTTGAAACCCACCAAGCTAACAACATTCCCGATGATGCATCATTTCTTGAAATGTTAGATGTTGTGAATGAGCAGCTTATAGCTGAAGGCGAAATTGCTATTGAATTTCCACACGACTGCCGTGAAGGTATCTGTGGAACTTGTGGCGTAATGATTAATGGCCGTGCACACGGACCTGAAAAAGGTACCGCTACTTGCCAGCTTCACATGCGCAAGTTTAATGACGGTGACACAATAGTTATAGAGCCTTGGAGAGCTAAAGCTTTCCCAATTATTAAAGACTTAGTTGTCGACCGCTCTCCCCTAGACAAAATAATTGAATCTGGAGGATACATAAGTGCGCCTACTGGAGCCGCCGGTGACGCTAACGATATACCAATTCCTAAGGAAGCTGCAGATTCTGCAATGGACGCAGCAGCTTGTATTGGTTGTGGAGCTTGTGTTGCCGCTTGCCCTAACTCTGCCGCACAACTGTTCACCTCAGCGAAGGTATGGCACCTAAACGCACTTCCTCAAGGGCAAACTGAGCGTTATAAGAGAACAGAAAACATGGTGGAGACTATGGAACAATTCTTCGGATCATGTACTAACCATGGCGAATGTAGCGAAGCTTGCCCTAAAGAAATTCAGCAAGACTTTATCGCATACTTAAACCGTGACTATATAAAGTCTAAATCTAAGAACCGTGACCTCGCAGGCCAGGGCTAAGTTATAGAAACCGTTGAGGGCTGTTTCTTTGAAAAATAGGTTTATTCTCAAAAGGTAGATCTAGATCAAATCTAAATTCAGTTGTTCCAGATGTAGAACCAGATTTACCAGTCTGTTTAGGTTCAGATTCTGCTAGTAAATCAATTCCATTTAATATAAGGTCACGTATTTTTTTAGGCGTTTGGCGATCCAACTCGATATTGGGTAAATCTGATTTTGTTAGACCAAACTCATAGAATTCTTCAACCGTGTACCCTGTTAAACAAAATGTAGCAATAAGCAAATTCGAAGATACAACATCATCGGTTTGAAAATTTTTGTATAACGACAACAATGATTTAAAAAGTTCTGCTTGACGTTCGTAATCAACCTTTTTGTCTTCCCTGCACCTGGTTGGATCAATCAGATAACGTAATCTGTTTGATATTTTATGAGCCATATCTTTGTCAGTAACTTGACCGGATTCATTCAGCTGGTTAACCATTTTAGACAACCTGGTTTCGACAGTATCTAATTCATCTTGATGGGTTTGTATTTCTACTAACGAGTCTAGAAACGGCCGTATTAGTTTGAAATGGGCCAAAGCATACTTAGGATCAGCAATTCTCTTACTTTGATCGTCAAGGCTTGCCGTATTACCAAATTGTTTAATGTGTGCAGTAAGCACTTCTTGCTTAGCATCGTTGACACCCAATTCATCAGTTGGATAATTGCCAAGCATAAAAAGTGCAAGCCAAGGTGAGATGACGATGCCAGGAGCTTGAGCTAAATCGTTAACTCTACGCTTAACCATTCCTACAACATCTTTGTTCTTTCCTGCGCCTTCGCTGTGGTAATGGTTATATAAATACTGAAATGCTGCGGTAAGTTCAGCTTCGGCTTGAATTAATCCTAGTGAATCAACAGATGTATTAGTCAAACCTGCTTTTAGATATATTTGTTCGCTATTCACAATCAGTACCGCCTAAACATATGATATAGCCATTTTAATCAAAATATAAAATCAAAGTAATTTCCCAGCAGTTAACTCTCCATAAGGTTGCGGACCAGGCAAAAGTTCACCAAACGGTTTAAAAGCCGGCACGAATGTCGCTTCAACTATTTGGATATCTGGGGTACAAGCGAACAAGGTTTTTATTCTTGCTTGGCGCTGAAGCTTTTGAAGTTTGGCTTGCTCAACAACAAGAATTATTCCTTGTGCATCTAGAACAGCAGCTTGAGCAACAGTTCCGACCCTTTTATCATCTAAATCGGTGACTACAGCCCAATGCGACAGACCCTGCAACTCACTAAATTTCTTCGTGTGTGGTAAACGTTGCTAATACGAACTCATAGATCCTAGCTTTTTCGATCTCGCTGAATCCTAGAGGGTTAAAATTCCCTTTAACATCAATTACCTTAACATTAGTTTCTCCAAGTAAGATCCTACGCAAATCTTCAGTGGCATAACGAATTTGTTCTGCCTTCCCTAATGAGATTGTTTGGTTAGATGTTTCATTTGCTGTAGCGTCAATTCCTACATCTGGCTTCACAACTAGGTCAAGTAAGCAATTTCTAGAAAGTTTTGGAAGCATAAGAAAAGCTGTTGAAAAGACTCGAAGGTTTCTGGGATCATACTCTAAATCAAAAACTGAATTTGTTTGAATCACAATTGAAACCAGTTT
>ENA-ORXT01001180-ORXT01001180.1-marine-metagenome-genome-assembly--contig:-NODE-1180-length-36428-cov-3.825782_pt1 | contig 36428 bp, 28 predicted proteins | sample MGYA00237868_ERZ511482 | MGnify/ENA metagenome assembly ERZ511482 | reverse complement strand
TATCCATCTGCTGTTGTTCATAAATTACCAGGTTTTCACTTCTGAAAATTTGCACGATTACCAATTCTTTCTCATCCCGTACAGTAAATTCTAAGCGTAATAATATTCTTTCCTGTTGATAAAATCTCTCTAGGACAACCTTTTTAGGATGATTGGACATATCTAGAGGAATCTTTGCCATTCTCTTAATTTCGTCAATCAGGGAACAAAAAATTGGCAAAGGAACTTGTTCTATCGAAGATTGGGGTGAGCTATCCTTTTGTGCTGCGATACTGCCGCGATCGCTGTGACGAGTTAAATTTATTTCATCACTCTCATATTTAAAAGCTTGCTCTAATAGTTTTTGCCAGGATAAATTTGAGTCCAACGTAACTAAAAAATCAGTTAGTTCTGGCTTTTTTAATTCTATAGCTTGATTGGAAATCTCTGCAATCAGATCGGAAATTTTTGCTTCCTCCAAGGCAATTTCTGCTTCATTTAAAGATTTTTCGGCTGCTAATAATTCTTGAGGATCGGCTGCAATTATTGTTTGTTGGCTATCCAGTTTTTTCGGCTGCTGCTGATTTAAAAATTCTGGAGGAATTTCATACAGAGTTGCTGATTTATCTAGCTCTTTTTTGGTAGGCTCAGAAGTTTTTCGAGGAGATAAATCTAAGTCTTTGAGAAAATCTAAGTCTGGGGGTAAACCTTCTAAATTAGAGGCAGAACTGTTTTCTGGAGATGATGGTTTTGGGTTAGATGGAGAAATAATAGTTGGTGCTGAATCCACCAACTGCCTCCGAGAGGAATTTCCTGGCACAGAAACTTTTTGAGGGTTAAAAGATTCATCAATTACCGTCGCATCAATAACGGTTCTATTTTTATCTTTACTTCTTTTGGTAGATTGATTTGAACTTTGAGGATAGCTAGCTAATATTATTTGAAGAGTCTGATCGTCAATTAATTTAAGACTCAAATTATATTTGAAAACTTTAGCAATGGAGTTGACAAACTTGAGTGATTCTTCATTACTGGGGTCTAACATACCCAAGTCCAGATTATTATCTTCTAAACTCAAAGGAAGAACTTCGTAATGCCGACAAGAATCGATAGGAAAAACTGCATCAATTAGCTCAAAAATTTCTTTACTGTTAGCAAGACAATCAGCGAACACTGCTGTTGGGACATCATGATTAGAATCAGAGCTATTGTTAAATTGAGACATTTTGCCTATTAAAAAAATAAATATTTAGTATTCAATGAAGAAAAATTGAGATCAACTATCGATTGTCAGTTGATTGTCATTCCTTTGGTTTGGTCAACAGTCTTTTATTTATTAGTTTTAAAAAACCAAGGCTCATAACTTTTAGATAGGAAATTCTGGAAAATAGGTAATCATATTCAGGTAGATAGTGCAGACAATCTTAATTTACCCAAATCAAACCGAAAGATTAGCAAAACTAGCTAACTTTTTATTTTCTAGTTCTTCACAGCATTACTCGTTCTCGATTTGGTCTAAAATAATTTTTCTAAGGACTTTATAAATATTGATACAAATGACGGATAAATCGCCGATTCCAGTAGTAGTTAATGGTGCTTTAGGTCAGATGGGCAGAGAGGTAATCAAAGCCGTATCTCAAGCAGAAGATATGATGTTGGTCGGTGCAGTAGATCTAAATACAGAATATTTGGGTCAAGATGTAGGGGAAGTCATCGGTATTGGCGCGCTAGAAGTTCCTGTGCTTAACGATCTACAAAGCGTTTTGGTGTTAGCCACACAGGAAAAAGTTCAGGGGGTGATGGTAGATTTTACTCATCCTGATAGCGTGTATGAAAATACTCGTAGCGCGATCGCCTATGGAGTTCGCCCCGTAGTCGGCACAACGGGATTGAGCGATAAACAGCTACATGATTTGACTGAATTTGCTGACAAAGCCAGTACAGGAACGTTAATCATTCCTAATTTTTCCATTGGCATAGTACTACTCCAGCAAGCATCAATTACCGCCTCCAAATATTTTGACCATGTGGAAATTATTGAGCTGCATCACGATCGCAAAGCAGATGCGCCTAGCGGTACAGCCATCAAAACGGCTCAAATGTTAGGAGAAATGGGCAAACCATTTAATCCCCCCAAAGTAGAATCTAAAGAGACTATGGCGGGTGCTAGGGGTGCCACAGCAGCACAAAATATCCCCATTCACAGTATTCGATTGCCTGGATTAATTGCTCATCAAGAAGTATTGTTTGGCTCACCAGGAGAGCTTTACACTTTACGCCACGATACTAGCGATCGCTCTTGCTATATGCCTGGAGTACTGCTTTCTATTCGGAAGGTGACTGAACTTGCTTCTTTGGTTTATGGTTTAGAAAAAATACTTTAAATCTAATTCTAGTCTTATTAAAGTCATGTCATGTTAAAGCCGTTAACCAGAGCAAAATTAGAACAGTTAGTCCCTATAATCGCGACAGGACAACAGTACGCCTATTACTGGGGTAAGTGGTCGGATTTACTTAACCGAATTCTGATCTCAGTCGTAGCAATTGTCGTAGTTTTGATTTTAGATTTGCTGTTTGGCGATCGCGGTGAGGCTTTAATCTTCTTGATTGGTGGTATTGCCGCGCTTTACTGGCTGTGGCTGCCTGTATATCAGGCGAGTTTACGCAATGCTGCTAATCGTCGTTTCAAATATGGCGGTTTTTGGCGGGGTAAAGTCTTGGAGAGATTTTTAACAGAGGAGCTAATTGGCGAGGAAGAAACCGTCAACCAGCGAGGAGAGTTGGTAATTATTGAAAATCGTGAGCGTTGGATTAACTTAGTCTTAGGAGATGAAACTGGGTTTGAAGTAGAAGTTCAAGCTCCTCTACAACGAATATACAAAAATATTAAGCCAGGAGAAACTGTTGAATTGCTCTTACTTTCCAATAAATCGGATTTAAGACAAATCGATAAAATTTCCGATGCCTATATCCCCAGACAAAACTTGTGGGTGGGACAATATCCTTACATACAAAGAGACGTATTCATCGAAGTCAGTCGTCAGCTGGGAGGAATTACTCCCCGCAGAGTCGATCGCCAAAGTCGTAAAAGAACCATCAAACGTCGCGATCGCTAAATTAAATTATTAATTACTCTATAGGCAAAGTATGCCTTTTTTCTACTGATTATTGGCGATCCAGGCTAAATTGACCAAACTGTTGACAATAGATGATGCTACCGTTGCACCACCTTTCGGACTATCGATATAAATAGTCGGAATTGAAGCCGATTTTAAGTATTGTTGGACATTTTGATTGAGCAGAGAAGGAGCTGTTGCGATCGCTAAACTTGGATTAATTGTTTTGTTTTTAATTAACTTTACTAAAGTATGCAAAGCAAAATGATCTTGACCAATTACAAAAATACCACTAGAGCGATCTTGGGCTAAACTTTCTAAACCCAAAGCAGCTTTAGTTTTGATCGGGTCAATTTCTGTAACTGTAGTAGTGCAGCAATAAACCCGATTTTGAAAAGTTTGCTGTAGCCGAGGGACGATGTTAACTTGAATTTCGGGAACATCAACCACAATAGACAAACCAGATTTTAAGGCTCTAAACCCTTGTGTCAGTGCGCCCTCAGAAAACTTTAATTGAGAATAGTATTCAAAATCAGCAGTATTATAAATAACCTGACGAATTATTTCGTACTGAGCGGGAGAAATATCGGAGAGATCATTGTCATTCTCTTCAAGTTGGCGATCTATGCGGGCAAAAGAGGAAGCCTCTATAAGATTTAGGTTCATTAGTTTTTAATTAAATTATTAATAATATTTGAATCTTAAGTATTATTCTTAGCTTTTTAGGTTTATTAAACGCTAATAACCTAAAATATGCCAGTTATCAATTGTAAATAACGTCTATTTCCTACAATAAAGACATACATAATAAATAGGACTACCATTGTTGTGTAATATGTGCAAATGGCTATCTATAAAAGTCATCAGAAATTTAAAGTAACCGTAAAGAGCTAACATAGCGACAGAAGTTCAGATACAGTCATAGCTACGAATAATGCGATCGCGTGAGGAATCAGAAAGATGAAGATTTTAGCACTAGCTTGGGAATTTCCTCCCCGTATAGTTGGAGGAATTGCTCGTCATGTAGCAGAACTATATCCTGAAATTGTCAAACTGGGACATGAAATCCATCTCCTCACCGTCGAATTTGGCTCTGCCCCCAAATACGAACTAGTCGAAGGAATCCATCTATATCGTTGTCCTGTGGCTCATGGTAACGATTTTTTCCATTGGGTTGTCAACATGAACGAAAGCATGGGTAGACGGGGTGGAGAAATTTTAGCCAAACACGGTGACTTTGAGTTGATTCATGCTCATGATTGGCTAGTGGGAGATGCAGCTTTATCTCTCAAACATACTTTTAAGCTACCTTTAGTGGCAACAATTCATGCTACTGAATATGGTCGTTACAATGGTATTCACAATGTTAGTCAGCAATATATCAATGGTAAAGAAAAGCTGCTGGCTCATGAGGCGTGGAGAATTATTGTCTGTAGCCAATATATGCGCCACGAAATAGAGCGAGTTTTTCAATCTCCAGAAAACAAAATTGATATTATCTACAATGGCATTCGTCCAGAAAAGAAACGCCACGATGATAAATTCGATCGCCTTAAGTTTCGCCGTCGTTTTGCTAATGATACAGAAAAAATTGTCTATTATGTAGGACGCATGACCTATGAAAAAGGTATTAGTGTCTTATTAAATTCTGCTCCTCAAATACTTTCGGCAATGAACGGAAAAGCAAAATTTGTCATTATTGGTGGCGGAAACACCAATCATCTCAAACGTCTAGCTAGCAGCTTAGGTATTTTTGAACAATGCTACTTTACAGGCTTCATGTCTGATGCCGATCTAGATAAATTTCAGACTATTGCTGACTGCGCGGTTTTCCCCAGCTTGTATGAGCCTTTTGGCATTGTTGCTTTAGAAAGCTTTGCGGCTCAAGTTCCTGTAGTAGTTTCTGATACGGGAGGTTTACCTGAAGTCGTGTCTCACGATCGTACAGGTATTGTTACCCGCGCTAACGATCCTCACTCTTTAACTTGGGGAATTTTAGAAGTGTTAAAAAATCCCAATTATTGCCAGTATTTAGTCAGTAATGCCTACAAATCTTTATCAGAACATTTTAACTGGAATGATTTAGCCCAACAAACTGTTGCTGTATATACTCAAGTAATCAAGGAAAGAGCAAATGTTACTTGGTAGTTTTAACTAAGTTCAGATGAATACATATTGATAAAAGGCGATCTGTGCATTTCTTCTGGGAACAAATTGGCTAAGAAAAAATCTAAAGTGGTCGATTTGATCAATCCTTGAAATACCGCTACAGTGCCAAAACGTACTCCTGTAGACTGCTGTTGGGCGAGTATCGCTTCTACCTGATCGCTGTTGAGGATAGCTGCTTGCTGCAAATAATAACCTAAAGCATCTTTCTCTGGTTGCATTACTACGTTTGACCAATCTTGGACAAAAAAGTCAGCGGTTTCAGGTTTGATTACGCCATCTTGTGCCAAAATTTCACCAATACGCAAATCGGGGTGTTGAACCTGATTCAAAAGTGCTAGCTCTAGTTGAAAGGGGGAGATAAGATCCGCTTCCTGCAAAATCTTTCCCAAAGGTTTAGTTTGTATTGATAATAAGCGACGTAGATCGGCATAAGATTGGGGAGTTAGACGATAGATAGAAGACATCGGAAATTTACTTAATTAAAAATAGAAGCTTTGTCTGAAAATTTGCAATAGTTAACTTTGCTTATACATCAATATTAAGGTTTGTTTCAGCAAAAATCTTCCGTAATTTTGCCAGATGTCGGCTAAAAAGATTCTTTGTGACCATTTTATTAAATAAAAAATCAAAGAAACAAGTTATTATTGACTGAAAATTAGCCAACGTAACTATATAATACCCAATTGAAAAATACTGATTTTAAATAAATTTTTAATTGTCTATAGGATAACTATAGGTATAGTTATTTTACAAGTATTGATAAATGGTCAGTTACAAAAAGGGATAATAAAAACTTGATCGGTAAATTAAGTATTCAATCCAAACTAATGCTGATGCTTTTGGGTGTGTGTATTAGCTCAATTATTGCGCTCGCTTATGTCGGTTACGATAATGGTCGCCAAGCTTTAAACAACAGCATTCAAAACCAGTTAACCAGCGTCAGGGAAACCAAAGCCTACCAAATAGAAAGGTATTTCCAACAGGTTAGAGCCGAAATTCAAACCTACAGCCAGGGAGAAGTTAGTGAAGTAATTAAAGGATTTGCTCAGGCTTATCAAGAGTTAGAAGGACAGAAGATCCAGCTTACCTGGCACGAACAACTGAAACAGTATTACGAGCAAGATTTTCTCCCCAAATTAGCTGAAAATACCGAGGGAAAACCCCTTTTATATTCATATTTACCCCAAAATAGTGCAGCTAGATATTTGCAGTATCACTATATTGCTGGTAATAGCAATCCTATCGGGGAAAAAGAATATCTTAATAATGCTAATGATGGTAGTGAATACAGTAACATCCACAAAACAGTCCAGCCTATTTACAACAATTTTGTTTCTCAGTTAGGCTATTATGATTTATTGTTAATTGATGCTAAGACAGGCAATATTGTCTACTCAGTCAAAAAAGAAACTGATTTTGGCACTAACCTATATAAAGGGCCATATTCAACTAGTGCTTTAGCTACAGTATTTAGAAAAGCAGTCAATGCTGACGATTACAACTTTGTAGCGGTATCTGATTTTGCTTCCTATCGTGCTTCCTATGCCGAACCCGCTGCATTTATTGCTAGCCCAATTTTTGATGCAAATAATTCTGAGTTGACAGGTGTATTAGCTTTTCAGCTATCAGCCGATGAAATCAACAGCGTCATGACGGGAAATAATGATTGGCAAGAAGAAGGTTTAGGTAAATCAGGAGAAACTTACCTGGTAGGTTCAGATTATGGAATGCGTAGTAATTCTCGCTTTTTGATCGAACAGCCCAAAGAGTATTTTAAAGCCATAACCAAAGAAGGTTTACCAAAAAAACAAATTGCTTTTATCAAAAGATTTAACAGTTCCATACTGCATCAAGAAGTAGAAACCGAAGCAATTCAAAAAGCATTAAACAATGAAACTGGTTTTGCCGTAGCCGAAGACTATCGAGGAATTGAAACTCTCAATGCCTATCGTCCTCTAGAATTAGACGATCTTAATTGGGTGATTAATGCCAAAATTAATACTCAAGAAGCATTCGAGCCAATTAAAGATTTCCAACGCAAGGTCTTACTTGCAACAGCAATTATTGTTTTGCTGGTGACTTTGATTGCTTCGATACTTTCCTATTATTTTATTCGTCCCATTCGTACATTGATTGATGGTTTTCGTCAGGTGGGAAAAGGAAATACTGATGTAAAAATCAAAGTCAAATCACAAGATGAATTTCGCGAACTAGCTAATTCTTTTAATGAGATGGTAGACAATTTAGACCATCAGAAAAAATTGGTTCAAGAAAAGAATGAAGAAAATGAAGAGTTGCTACTAAGTATTCTGCCCGAACCTGTGGCAGAGAGAGTCAAAAAAGGAGAGGAAAGCATTGGAGATAGTTTTTCTAATGTAACGGTATTGTTTGCCGATTTAGGGGGGTTCATGGAACTTTCAGAAAGCCTGCCTGCGAGCAAAACAGTAGAACTGCTGAATGAATTGGTTGCTGCTTTTGATGATGCAGCCGAAAAACATGGAGTGGAAAAACACAAAACCATCGGCAGTGGCTATATGTCTGTCTGCGGCTTGTCTGTTCCTCGACTAGACCATGTCAAAAGAACCATAGATTTTGCCAAGGATATGTTGCGTATTGTCCGTCGCTTTAACCGAGAGAAAAATACAGACCTAAAACTTCGGATTGGGGTTAATTCTGGTTCTGTGGTGGCAGGTATTGTCGGCAGAGATAGATTTATCTATGACCTGTGGGGAGACACGGTTAATCTAGCCAATCGTTTGCAGTCTCATGGCGAATGGAACACGATTCAAGTCTCGGAAAATGTGCATAATCGTATTGCTGAATTTATTGAAGATTTTGAACCTGTAGACGATATAGAAACATTAGGAAAAGAAAAATTTCCTGTGTGGTCTACTAAACCCTATTGATTTGACTAATAAGACATTTTTGGTGGGCAACGCGCTCACCAACAACTGGTAACTGAAATATGCAGGAAAATTTTTGGCAGCAGGATTGGTTTGTTTGGGGAGCAGTTTTAATTATTGGCTTTCCCTTCCTGACCTTATTGTTAGGAGAAATTATTTATCGGGCAAGATCTAAAAATAAATTATTGACAGCGACTTTACGAATAATTCGTAATTTAATTTTTCCCAGTTTGGCGTTATTTATTTTACTAAATAAAATTATTGGGCTATCAGAAAACACAACTCCTCTACGCTTGGTGCAGACTGCTTTATGGCTGTTCACGATTCATGGCTCTTTGACCGTAATTAATGGTTTGTTGTTTGATGGTGCTAAGACTGGAACTTGGCAGGCAAACGTGCCTCGCCTGTTTCGCGATCTTAGTCGAGTATTCTTAATTCTTTGTGGTGTGGCAATTGTCCTCTCCGTAGTTTGGGGGACAGATTTAGGTGGAGTAATTGCCGCTTTGGGAGTCGGCTCGATTGTAATTGGTTTAGCTCTCCAAGATACTCTGGGTAATTTGTTTTCAGGTATTGCCTTACTGTTTGAATGTCCTTTTGACGAAGGTGATTGGATTCAGGTCGATGGCACTACAGGAAAAGTTATTGAAATTAACTGGCGTTCGGTTCACTTGCTAACCAGAGAAATAGAAATGTTGATTATTCCTAATGCAGCTTTGGCTGGTGCAACTATCCGTAACTATCGTCGCCCCCAAAAACTTCACGTCGAACCAGTAGATGTGGGCTTTTCTTATGACGATCCGCCAAACAAAGTAAAACGAGTTATGAAAGAAACTGCTATGGCTACAAAAGGTGTCTTAGATAGACCAGAACCAGTTATACAAACTATTTCCTATGATGATTCTTCTATTGGTTATCGAGTGCGACTGTTTCTGGCGGATTACGATAAGGTTCCGATGATTAGAGATGAATTTATGACCCGCGTTTGGTATGCTGCCGAACGTAATGGTCTGAATATCCCCTTTCCCATTCGTACTTTGTATCATAATTCGCCCACAAGAACTAACTCAGCCGAAACCATCAATGGCTATCTCCAAAAGCTTCATAGTTTTCCTAGCTTTGCCAGTGCAGGTAACGATATTTTGTCAGAATTAGCTCACGTTGCAACCGAAAAAGTATTTGGGGAAGGGGAAAAAGCGATCGCCCAAGGAGAACATACACAAGGACTACATATTATTGTCAGAGGCACAGCATTAGTAGAAATTAAACAAGAAAATTCTGTTCGCCCTAAGGAAGTTGCTCGGCTGGTAGCTGGAGATTTCTTTGGAGAATCGGCACTCTCTGGCAGGGAAATTAGTCCTGTAACTATAACGACTTTATCTGATTTAGAAGTTCTGATTTTGCCAATTGAAAACGTTCAGACCGCGTTGGAAGAAAGTACTCGCTTAAGACAAGAAATTGGTATGGTAATCGAGACTCGTCGTAAAGCGATCGCAATTACTCAAAAAACTAGAAGTTCTCGTAATGGTAATGGTAGATTTTCTAGTTAAGCAAATATTTAGTTGAGTTTTGAAGCATCAAGCAAAATTCTTTGTTCTGCTAGAGCGATCGCTTTATAGGTTCTGTTTACCGCTTCTGGTTCGACTGAAATCGCTGTAATTCCCCAACTTACTAGCTTATCAATAAGATCGGGATATTCTACAGGAGCTTGGCCGCAAATGCAGCAGTCTATTTGGTTTTCTCTGGCAATAGCAATTAACTGGGCGATCGCCTTTTGTACTGCGGTGTGATTGGCGTTTAAACCCTGCTTGCTAAAGTTTACCTGTTCGCGATCTACTCCTAAAAGTAGTTGAGTTAAATCATTTGTCCCAATCGCAATTCCCTGTACCCCTGCTTTGATATACTCTGGCAGCAACCAAATTACGGAAGGAACTTCTGCCATAATCCAGACTTGAAATGATTCTCTATTGGTTAGACCAATTTTTTCTAACTGACGATGGCAAAATTTAAATTCTTCAACGCTGCGAACAAAAGGCAAAATTAGATTGAGATTGCTGTAACCTGCGTTAGCGATCGCTTTTAAAGCTTTTAGCTCCAAAGAGAACAAAGTAGAATCTGATTGATAACTATAGGTTCCTCTATTTCCCACAATGGGATTAGCGGTTTCTTTATTAGTCCAATCAAGAGAGCGATAAAAAACTGGGCGGGGAGCAAAAGCTTTAACAAATAGACCTAGAGATTCTGTTAGCTCCTGGATAAACACTTTTTGTCCTGATTCTGATTGCCATTTTGCGAGGGATTTGCCCGCCAACAAACCGCCCAGCATCAACTCAGCGCGTAACAAACCTACCCCATCTACGGGTAAATTCAAACTAAGGGGAATACTTTCAGGTTGAGAAATATTTACCATCAATTTAGTCGCGATCGACTTTTGCCGAGTCAATAAGCGATCCGTAGATAAATTAGATAGAGGTGGCTGTCTTGTTGCTGTCGCAGCAGGATAAACTTTTCCTTCATCTCCATTTAAAAAAACTTCAATACCGTCGCTTAAAAGAGTCGTGGCATCTGTGGCGTTAACAATAGCGGGGATGTTTAATTCTCTAGCTATTATTGCTCCATGACTAGTTTTTCCGCCAATTTCGGTGATAATCCCTTTCACCTGCTTAACTAGAGGAATCAGGCGGGGAATAAGATTTTTGATTACCAAAATAGAATCAGCAGGAATTGACTCTGGCTGGGTAGTGCCATCTTTAATTATCACAACCTTAGCTACAGCCTTACCAGGAACAGCCGATGTTCCAATTAATAAAGGTTTGATAGTAGTTGAAGCCAAGACTAGAGTTGTCTGTTGTTCCGACAAATTAATTGAAGATGTAAGACTATTTTCAAATTGAGTAAAGAAAAAATCGAATGAATCAATTGATTCTTTTGCCAATGCAGTCCATTCTAAATATTTAATTTGTGGCTGCTTTTGCAAAATATTGTGGCTTGATTGTAATAAAAGATTGCTAATGTTTTGATTTAAAACATAGGTTTTGACAATAGTTTCACTGGGAATATAAGCTTCTAAACAGTCTAGCAGTGGCACTTTAAGATCGATATTTTTAACTCGATAACCATAGTTTTTTAGACCTAATTTACAGAACAATAAATATCCTGTATGACGATCTAAATAATATTCATCTGGCTCTACATCGCCCTGGAGTAGACTCTGCTTTTGACCCCAAACTGCTTTAATTCTCATTAAATCTTTGGTGACCTCAATGATGCCTGAAGCGTAGGCATCTTTTAGTGGTCTAACTAAAATCTCTACATTGACTGCTTTGCCGCTCAACCCCAACTTGTGACGATAAACCAAACTGTTAGCAGAAAATAACTCTGCCCAAACTTGTTTGATAGTTTGAGTAATAGCCTGGGGATGAGCATTACAAGTATGCGATCGCCAAAAACCTTTACTGCCCAAGTTTTGTCCAGAAGGAGAGGAGATAAAAGGTTGTAAAATTAAACCGTTCGAGTTTAATTGTTGTGCAGCCTGAAATATTTCTGTCTCTAATGCTTGAGGAAATACGACGCGATTAATTATACTACGACTACGACTAGCAAGAGACTGTAGACCCAAAGAGTCATTTACGTCCAGACTAAAAGAAGAATCAGATAACTCTTCGATCAAAGATTGAAAGTCATCTGAATTTGTCAAAAACTGACGTAATAAATTATTGCCTAAGACAAACCCAGGCAAAATAGCATTATCGTGTTGAAGTAATTGGCTGAGAACATATACATGATTCCCAACCAAAGATTGTTCTGAATGCTGAATTTGAGAAAGCCAATAAATATAGTTCACACTATTTAGTTAACAGCAGCCAATTCTTGTTCTTTAATTAATGCTTTTGCCAAAAATTCGTCGCTCAACTTCATAAACGCCTTTGACCCACCAGAATTAGGCATAGCCAAAGAGACAGGGGTAAACATATCAACTGCCTTTGCCACGTTAACATCCATGGGAATTGAGTTCTCAAACAACTGCTCTGGATAAAAATCGTCACGGACTCTTTTCATTACCTGCTTATAATATCTGCCCATTAATCCACCCGCAGACAAAATAAACACAATCCCTAAGAGTTTGACATCTAGAGGCTGAATGTTTTTGTGACTTTCTTTGAGTTTGGTAATTCTTCTTTCTAAAAGCTGAATTCCCACCAAAGATAAAGGCTCAGGACGAGCAGGTAATAAGTAGAAATTACTGGCTGCAATACCACTACGAGTTAATAGATTATATCCAGGAGCGCAGTCTAGAATAATGAAATCGTAATCGTCAATTATTGGTTCAATAATCTGCTTGATCAAAATTCTCTCAAAGTTATCCCATACTTTTTGGAATTCCTGTTCATCATGCTCCAAAGCCTGTTGATGCAGCATCGCCGAGACTTGGAACTCGTCATAAAGCTCAATGTCTCCTGGAAGCAGTTCCAAACCATCAATGTTACATATATTAGGAACAATAATATCTTTGATATCTAACTTGCTCCAAGGATTGGGATTGATTACATTATCAAGCAAATAGCTTAATGTACGCCTTTTTTTGCGTAATTTAGCAAATTCATGGGGCGAAACTAAGCTTAATGTGGCACTAATTTGCGAATCTAAATCTAAAACAAGAACCCGTTTATTATGTCTTTTGGCTAAACAAGTAGCAAGATTGACAGTTAGAGTCGTTTTACCCACTCCACCTTTCATGTTGACGGTGCTGATTATAGTTCCCATGTTTGATATTCCTAACAGTCTCAGTTAACGTTAGTGTGCCAGAAGATATTCTGGCAGGAATAAATCATAATATTTCCTAAAGTTTTTTGCAGGGATTTTATAATTATTTGTAATTAATAATTACTGAGCCGCGTTAGACTCTGGATAAAGAGGCTGTTCATCTAGAGACCCCAAACGATTAGGAGGCCAGAAGCGTACCGAAGCACGACCAATGATGTTTTCTAAAGGAACAAAGCCCCAATAATGAGAATCATAACTATTGTTACGATTGTCTCCTAAAACTAAATATTGTCCTTCAGGAACTTTTTTGGGACCATATTGATAATTAGGGGCGTTCAAAATATATTTTTCAGTAAGCTGTTCGTCATTAACATAAACATTACCGTTTTTGACTTCAACTACATCTCCTGGTGTTCCAATTACTCGTTTAATAAAAGCTTCTTTGTAATCTTGTTCCTTGAGAGTATCTGTAGGAGAAAAAACAACTACATCTCCTCTGTTTGGTTTGCGAAAACGATAGCTGATTTTCTCTATTATGAGTCGATCGTCAATAATCAAGGTAGGAAGCATTGACTCGGAGGGAATAAAACGAGCTTCTGCGACACAGGCACGAATTCCGATCGCCAAAATTCCAGCAGATACTAAAGTTTTGACTATTTCTACTATAGGATTCTCTTCTTTTTCACTCATCGGCACATTATCTCCAAAGTCAGGGTCAACAGTTAAACATCAATGAACAAAAAAAGGTTCTTTGTGTATCGACAAAAAAATTTTTGGCTACAAAACTATTTATTCTTTATGATTGTTACCTAAAACGAAATATCACTATCCAAGTATTATCACTGACGTATGATTATGTTGCAGAGTAATTATTGTATACTTTTTTCTTCTGACCTTACCAGCCAAGATTTTGTCTGCTGACTAATATTTTCTAGAAAATAATGTAAATTTAGTTAAAGAAATATATTAATTGGTAAATTATTCTAGTTTTCATTACTAAATACAAGGCAGATATGTATAGCTTTTGGATATAACTTGAAAGTTACGCTCAAATCAACTGACTAATCAATAATATAAGAGTCGGTTAACTGGTAACTGTGAGAACTTTTAAGTTGCGAGCGAGTAATCAAAGTTAAATTCTAACTTTGATTAAATAACTATTTTGTTTTGGGGAGACAGATACAATACCAACCAACTTGGCAAAGAAATTCTATTCAAAAGCAGTTAGCAAACAATGACTATCATTCGCTCTCTAGATTCATTTTCCCTCCCAGAATTATTTAAATTGATTGAAAATGATGCAAAATCAGGTCGTTTGATTATAGAGACTCCAATTTCCCAACAAACTGCCAAACGAGAAGGAATCTACTATATCTGGTTTCAAGATGGCTATTTAATTGCCGTTAGCAATTGTCTTAACCAAAAAGGTTTAATTAATTTGATCGAGAAAAGAAGTTGGATCTCTCCAGCAGTTGTTTCTAGGCTAAGAAAATTATGTCCAGCGGGCATGCCTTTGGGGGTTTACCTCCATAAAATGAAGTTATTAAACCCCGAGAAGCTGAGTTTAGTTTTTCAATTACAGCTACATCAAGTTTATCGATTGTTTGGGTTGACTGGGGGACGATTTAGATTTGATGATTTTGCCGAGTTGCAAGACAGAATTTTGACTGTTCCTTGGTTGGAAATGACGGGACATCGGATTAAAACTAGTGAAGCTAGTATGTATGCTCTAAGATTAATCTCAATGTCTGAGAATTTTGCTGGTCAACTACCAGCACCAAATCAAGTTTTGAGTAGGACTATCACTCAGCCACACCTGAAGCTTACCTCAGTTGAGCGACAAATATGGGACTTTGCCGATCGCAATACGCCTTTGTTGAGTATTGCCCAAGCAACTCAACACTCTATTTCAGTAATTCAGATAACTGCTTTTCGCTTGATTGCAGTAGGTTTGTTAGAGGCTATTATTCAGCCCGAAGCTGAGTGGGAAACAGCAAATTCTGCTCCCAAAGTGGAGAGTAAAGCTAATTATGCGATCGCTTTACACAGTCAAGAACAAGACAGCAGCTTAGATCCAATAGAAGAAGAAAAATCATTTCTAAATACTATAGGAAGTCTATTTAAAAAGAAAAATTCTTAAACAGCTCGATTACAACCTAGTGAATCAGATTACTAAACTTCTTTAATTTAAAGTTTTTGTTGTCCTAGATTCATTTTTTTAGACCAGAACGGGAACAATAGCTATACGGATACTATCTTGATTGGCATTTCCATCACTAAAGATATGTTTTCTTGCTGACTATTTATATATTTATCTCTTATGTCTCTTGCAATTAAACACGGACTTTTTAAACTTAACGTCACAGATTATCATGCAATTCTGGGTATATCCTTAGATGCCGAGCCAAAACAAATCCGTCTAAATTATCTTAAAATCGCCCAGAAACTCCACCCAGATAAATGTCGCCAAGAGCCTCAAAAGATGAAAATAGCTGGTGAGATCTTGTCTAAATTAGTAAATCCTGCCTACGAGCAATTGTCTAGAAAAACCAATTTTGCTGAACATCAGTTGATCTTGACTCAAATTGGCAAGCGTTTAGCCCAAAATAAAGAAAAAATTATTGTTAATACCGAAGCGGCACAGGAATTATTGAAAGCAAGTAGTAGTGCTGAGTTGGTTTATCTAAAACTTTTAAAAAAAGTTACTAGCCAACAATATCAATCTTTAGAACAAGTTTCGCGCAATATTGGGGCAGTTAGCGAGTTAAATCTAGTTTACCTAATGTTGACGTGCGATCGCGCAGCAGGAGGAAAACCGCAAAATAAAGTTAAGCCAAGTTCAGCCCCGCCAACTGCTCAATCTACGCCTGAATCTACTCCTCAATCCCAGAATACTAGAAAAGATAAACAAACCATAAGTCAGAGCAAATCTACCACAAGCCCTGCTACTTCCTCTAAGGATACGGCACAAGTAGAGGAGCCAACTACAGGGACAAGAGTTAATGCTTTTGTTGGACGCGCACAGCAATATATTGCCAAAGCAGAATTCGATCAGGCAATTACAGAGTTACGTGATGCTCTGAGAATCGATCCTAATCATGCAGTAGCTCATGCAGTGATGGGTAAGGCATATTTGCATAAAAAACAGTTAACGATGGCTAAAGTTCATATTGCCAAAGCTTGCAAAGCAGATCCAAACGATATCATCGTTATGGAAAGCAAAAAGGCTCTGGACAAACTAGCAAAACAAGCAAATAGAGCCAAAAATACTAACCCCGACTCCAATAGCAAACCTGGAAATAGCGGATTCTTTAGTGGGTTTTTCGGGTCGAAAAAAAAGTAAGATGACACAAGTAGATATTGCCATATAGTTAGCAATGTTGAACGTGAAGCCGTATCTTAACCTGAAATGATTTACCAACCCCCTGCTGGAGCGAGAGATTTACTACCCTTAGAAGTAGAACAAAAACGTTGGATTAACGATCGCCTACAGCATATATTCCAAACCTTTGGCTATCAGCGCATTGTCACTTCTACTTTGGAATGGCTCGACACTTTAACTGCAGGTGGCGCAATTCAGCCCTCCAAGGTCATTCAGCTACGCAACAATGGGGAAAGCTCGTTAGGATTACGCCCTGAATTAACAGCTTCTATTGCGCGTGCGGCAGTTACTAGAATGGCAGGAAACACCTATCCTCAACGCCTTTGCTATCGTGCTAATGTATTCCGTAACCCTTCTGGAGGTCATCATGGTCGTCAGCTAGAATTTTATCAAGCAGGAGTAGAATTATTATTTGCTGGAGGAGTTTTAGCCGACGCGGAAATTATTTTATTATTAGCAGATTGTTTGCGTGGTTTGGGCATTCCTGACTGGTCAATTTTAATTGGCGAAGCTGGCTTAACGCGATCGCTTTTAGCAGCATTTCCCGAATCTATTCGTACCCAAGTACGCAACTGTATTGCTAACCTCGATCGCATTACTCTAGAAAGTTTGGACTTAGACGCAGATTTAAAAGCCCAAGCCTTGATGTTATTTGACCTAAGAGGAAAGCCAGAGGATGTTTTACGTAAGATATCTTCTTTAAATTTGGATGCTGATGCCACAGAAATAGTAAATAATTTAAAATCTCTGATTGAATTATTAAACAATAGTGCAGAACAACCTTTGCCTTTAACTCTAGATTTAAGCCTGCTGCAAACTTTTGATTACTATACAGGTATTGTTTTTAAAGCAGTTAGCTTTCTAGATCGTCAGTCTTATATCTTGGCAGAAGGTGGACGGTACGACCAATTGTTAGGACTATACGATCCTCAAGGTAAATCCTCTCCTGGAGTTGGTTTTTCCATGTCCATTGAAGATTTACACTCCTGTTTGCTTTCTACGACCAAATTGCCCCAGCAGGCTCCTAAAAGTGACTGTTTGGTAATCCCTGGCACTCCCGAAGTAGAAGTCGCCGCGCTCAAATATGCTCGTCAGCTAAGAAGTGAAAATGAGTCAGCCAGAGTTGAAATAGATTTGGGAGAGCGATCGCAAGCTGCTATTAAGCAATATGCTAAAACCTGCCGTATTAAACAGTTGATTTGGATTGAAGCTGATGGTAGTCCAAGAGTGGAAAATATAGAGTAATAAGATCAACTTGGATTAAATTAATTAGCAATAAAAAACCAACTTAGGTAAAAATAAGTTGGTCTGCAAAAATAAAGAGAATTAATTTTATCTTGGCAACAGTAAATAGGTAACACCGCTAATAATTGCGGCAATAGGTAAAGTTAAAAACCAAGAGCTAAGTACTTTAGAAAACATTCCTAGATGAGCAGTTTGAGAAACAACTCCTACACCAAAAATAGACCCCACTGAAACATGAGTCGTCGAAACAGGTACGCCCATTCTACTGGCAAAAATTACTAAAAATCCTGTCACTACATTAGCCGCTAAACCCTTACCAGGATTGAGAGTAGTAATTTTGTTACTGACTGTTTCGGCTACTTTCCTCGCATTTAAGATACCGCCAACTGCCATTCCCAAACCAACCGCTAACATGCCGCCTTGAATGGAAAAAGCTGTCACTGTCAATAGCAAAGCAACAATCTTAGGAGTATCATTCAAACCTCTAGCAAAACTAACAGCACCCGCACTCAAAAAATGAGAAGCATCAACTAGTTTTTGGCTATCAATGCCCCAAAAATCGCCAACATAACGTTGACTACAATTTTCGGTAGTATCTATTGCTAGATCGGGTATAGTTGCAGCTGCTAAATCATCTCGACTTATACCAGTAGCTACAGGTATTAATTCCTGTTTATTGCCAACACAGACGCACCATGCTTTTTCTACTTTAAAAGCCGTTCGTAAATAGTGCAGCAAGCTATATAAAACAACTCCCAACACAGTAGCAATTAAAGGACTAGCTAATAAAGGAATAAAAAATGATTTTCCTAAAGCTGTAAAATTTAATTCGGTGCCAATAGCAGCTAGTCCAGCCCCCGTTAAAGCCCCTGTAATACCATGAGTAGTAGAAATGGGGAACCCAGTTATGGTGGCAAAGATTATGGTTAAGGCGGCACCTAAAGCTACTGCTATATGAAATGAAGTCGTATCGGCGATCGCATCTGGGACTAATCCTTTGCCAGAAAAGCTTTTTAGCAAAGCACTAGCTAATATTACCGAGCAAATAGAACCTGCAAAAGTGGCAGCAGTAGCCCACCAAATTGCAACTTTGTAGCTGGTTGTTTGACTGCCAAACAGGGTAGCTACTCCCTTAAAATTATCATTTGCACCATTAGCATACGCCAGAAAAACTGTCGCTACAAAAACAACAAAAATCCACATATTTTGATTACTAATTATTGATTAGTTCTGATGGGCAATGAAAATTATTTTTTTACTCAGAATAAATTTTGTGTTGCCCACCCTACGACTTATTACTTACTGCTTAGCAGCATTCCCCTGGAGAACAACAATCATCACTGCTAGTATCAGTTAGGTTATATTCTGAACCCTTTGTTTCTCTGGCGTGGCGAATAGCTTTGGTTTTGCAGTCAAACTCTTGCGCCTCTTCTAAAGCAATATTCTCGTAAGGTTCAATCGCAATTACATCACTAGAATAAGGACTACAGCAGCTAGTCATAATGTTGTAGGTTTTATCGCAGACAGCCATTCTTTCCCCACGACAAAAAACATGACCATCATCATCCACAACCTGCTTCCAAGGACCTTTATATACTACTGACTGTTTTCTTTCCAAACATACACCTTCTTTGCCTTTGTATGCCCGTACAGTCATCGAACGAAATTCTACACCATCAATAACCTGCCAAGGTGTTTCCTCTCGTTTAAGAATTTCTACGCCATAAAAACCCGCATCTTCAAACATCTTGAGAAAATTATCTTCTCGAAATGCCCCTGCAATACAACCACTCCACATATCGGGGTCATTAAGTATTTTAGCAGTAGGGTCTTCATCACATACGATATCAGAAATTACCGCCCGACCACCACGTTTAAGGACGCGGAATATTTCTGCAAATAGCTGCTGTTTGTCTTCAGGACGAACTAAATTGAGGACACAGTTGGAAATTACCACATCAACGCTATTTTCAACGACTAGGGGCTGCTGTTGACGCAGGCGATCGCATTGTGCTTCGTATTCACCAATATTATTGACGGAAGTTATGGGGTTATCTTGCAACCATGTTTGTAACTTATCCAAGGGTAATTTTAAATCTTGAATCTTTCCCTTGATAAATTCAGTATTGCTATAGCCTAGCTTTACTGCCATTTCTGGCTGATATTTACGAGCTAAATTTAGCATTTCATCGTTGAAATCAACACCGATGATTTTGCCAGATTCACCGACTTTCTGCGCCAAAATATAGCAATTTTTGCCCGCACCTGAACCTAAATCGACTACAGTTTCTCCTTGACTAACATAGCGGGTAGGATCTCCACAGCCGTAGTCTTTTGCTACAATTTCTTCAGGAATAATTTGTAGATAATTCCCTTCGTACTCTGTCGGACAACACAGGGTAGGCTGTTGCTGTCTGGCACCTTCTTGATATCTTTCTAATACTGCTGACTCAATATCATAATCTACAGCAGTTGATGTGGTTGGCTGTTGGTTAGTCGCAATCTCAGTCACAGATAGCTAATCCTTTTACTTAATTTTGGTTATATGTAGGCTAATCACCCAGAGTATAGGCTTAATAGTTCTAAATAAGCCATATATTTCCTGATGATTTAATTTTTTGCTTTTGGATCATTTAAGTGTATGTAAATGAATAATTGCTGAGAAAATCCTGTAACTAAACTAAAGCTTGCGATCTTTCTGCCATTTTTTTAGTGTTGTGGGAATTTTATCAAGGCTATTAATAGTTGCATCTGCTTCCTTTGACTGTGACCAAAATCGATCGCTTTTCCAAATCGCTTTTAAACCAGCATTTTTTGCCCCGATAATATCAGCATTGATTATCCAACCTTTTGCTGTTTGATACAGCTTGGTAGTTGTACGTCTTCCTGATGCTTTCCAGTGTTCAGGCTTGTGGCCAAATACAGGAATTTCATCACCATCTAGGAAGGATGCGCGAGAAGTGTACGACTCTTCCGTCTCCACAAAATTAACCCCAATTTCAGCCAACACTACTTTTAGTCGCTCCTTTAACTTTGCAGTAGGTAGTTGAACAAAATTTTGGTTGCTTCTTTTGCCCATATTAGACTTTTGTTTAAGGCCTTGATTCCATCCAAAAACCACTGTCCCAATGCCACTGTTAATACAGTAATTAGCTATAGTTGGCTCAAGGATCTGCACGACAAACCTAAACTGTGGGCAAGTTCTGATTACTGGGGAACAACAGGCAATGTGTCAGCACAAACAGTAAAACGATATATTGAGGAATGTCAAGGATGATTTATTAATGTGCTTCGCACGGTGGCGGTGGCTTATATCCCCGCCCTAAAGGGTCGAGGTTTTACGCCACGTTCTATAAAAATTAGAATACGGCATGTGTTTAAAATCGCCATCAAATTCTCTCTAAAATTAACTACAACCCATAGTAATAGCTCTAAGTTATAAACAGCCACTTATCTATACCTATAGCAAATCTTAAGAAAACATAAAACTTCAACATTTTTTTAGGAAGTTAGCTATATTGATTAATAGTTAAAGCCGTCAGCTACCTTTATAAAAGGCTGACATATAAATAAAGCACCCGAACTCTCTATAAATCGGGTGCTTATTATTTTCAAATTGTTTTCACCTTTTCATCCTCAGTAGCTCTTTTTGCAGCATAAACTATTACTTCACCACGTCCTAGTACTATTTAAAATAGTCATAAATGTAAATTAGTAATAAGTAACAGCTTCAACCAATGCCTAAACCCACTCAAGCTCATCTTGAGCGTACTATTAATCGACAAGATCCTATTGAAGATAGACAAAAAACCCTCAATCAAATGCAGTATTATATGGGAGCAAAATTGGTTGAGGTGAGAGTAGATCCTCAAAAAGTGATGTATCGTTGGTCGGTTAAAGATGAAGGAGATTTGCAAACTTTCATTCTTAGTGCTTTTTGGGGAGATTCTCAAAGAAAACTTCTCTCTGGAGAAAATCCCCTCAAGGGAGAAGAATTAACGAACTGCGCTAAAGCCAATATCTCTGGAGGACTCAAGCAAGCAGCTTCTTTGTGTGGATTTGGCAATAACCTCGATCGCTTTCGCTCGACTCTTAAAGAAACTATCCAAGAATTAGATCTGCCCGAAGAGTCTTTTCAGAAATTACTATAGGCTGTAGGCGCGATCAATACCAACCGTAATCGATCGCAAACTGAAAGAATTGCGATCGAGATGAAGAAAAGTATGTGTCATTCTGAATACTAGGCTTTACCCGTTCCTATTTTCAGGATTCTAAAGTTTGAACAAACTGAGTCAAAATATCAACTTGCTGTTCTATGTTGTGCCTTTGATTTGCTAGTTGAAATGCTTTTTGAGCCATTTTATGTGCTATTTGAGGGCGATCAAGTAGATTTATAATTGCCTGCTGCAAACCAGCTACATCTCCTGGATCTACCATCAATAAGGCTTCTGGGTCTGATAAATAATCCCTAAGACCTTTGGTACGGATACAGACAATTGGTTTTTTGCAAGACATCGCCTCTAATAATACCGTCACCCCAGCCACACTATTGTTTTCCTGAAGAGGAATCACTATCACATCAGCATGATGATAAAGCTCGATCAACTCCGACCATTGATAATTTTTATTGGTCATATTATTGGGTAATACTTTGGGAAAATTAGTGGCTACCTTTGATTGAAACTGAGAAAATCCAGCTACTTTAACATCAACATCTAATTTTTCTGTAGCCGTTGCTAAAAGTTTATAGTCACGATATTCCAGACCGATACTGGCGATTACTGGTTTCTTTTTAGACTCTGAAGCAATTCCTGGGGTGAAAAAAATGGAATCAATCGGATGCCACAAAAAAAGAATTTGCTCTAAAGGCAAGTTCAAATAGTTATGTGAAAAATCTTGATTAGCGCGATTACTAACCACCGCCAAATCGATTGAACTTGAAATTTTAAGCCAACAAAGTTAAATCCGAACGCGGTACTTCTTGCCCAAAATTTTCTTGCTTGATACGTTCTGCGTGAGAGCTAGTTAAAACTATATGGTGTTTCAATTTAGTTCTGTTTGGTTAAAGCTCGTTCAATATAGTAATACAAAAGAACTATCTTAGGCGATCTCCTTGCAAAAATCGCTGATCGTCAGAAGTTTGGCTTCACAGCTTTCTCGATTCAATCGCCAAGTTTTAGTCTCATCATACTCTTGTAGTTTGATAGTAGACACATCTAAAGACATGTATCTACGGTTGGAATCTAAATAAATAGGTTAATTGATCAAACTATTACACTATTTAAGATTCGGTACTGTCCAAATTTCCTTTTAAAGCATTACGCATTCACCAACGCCCCTATTTTTAATTCAGTTGGTTAGATTGATACAGATTCCTCTCTGGAATTTGATTGTTCGATCTTGCTGAGGTTAGTTGTTGTCAATTTATCTTCAGAATATTCGATCGCTGGTGCTGAAAACTTTATAGGAACTAGATTTACCGCACAGGCTTTTAATTCCGGTTCTAGGGAAATAGGACAGGCTTCGGGGTGGGTCAACAAGTTAGCTTCTCCATTATCTGTCCACAATGCGCCCCAGTGCATAGGAGCAAAAACCGTACCAGGAACGATCGCCTTGGTTATCCTAGCAGGAAAACGAGCCATTCCCCGACGCGATCGCACTTCTATCATCATTTCCTCTTCAACACCTAGTTTTGTCGCATCCTTGGGATGAATTTCGATAAAGGGCTGGGATTGTTTTTTCATTATTTTGGCGATCCTTCCCGTACGAGTCATAGTATGCCAATGCTCGTAAAGGCGACCTATGGTTAGCACGAAGGGATATGCTGTATCAATAGGTTCGGCTAGTCCTTTAGAATGGAATGCTGAGAATTTTGCCCGTCCATCGGGGGTATTAAAGCTGCCGTCGGTATATAGTCTTTTTGCCACGGGAGTTTCATCTTTGCCCCGAAATAGATTTGAGAACAAACCTTTGTTTTCTTCTTGATTTTGATTTACGTTTCTATCAGTGTCACAGGTAAGAGCAATACTTGCCAATTCATGGATATCGCTTTCTTCTAGAGGACAAGGCCACTGTATCGACCCTTGCTGGCGTAATCTACCGTGACTTAGACCACTCATGTCACAGGGTCGATCTTGAGTTAAACCGACAAACTCTTGGTAAACCTGTGCAGAATTGTCAAAGTCAAACTCTTTAGTAAAACCTAGACGGCTACCCACTTCGGCAAATATCTCCCAGTCTGGTCTTGCTTCTCCTGGTGCGGGACGAAACTGAGGACAAAGAGTAACAACCCGTTCGGAATTAGTCATTGTCCCTGTTTTTTCTCCCCATTGGGCTGCGGGCAAGACTACATGGGCAAAACTAGCAGTTTCCATTGGATAGTAGGCATCCTGGACAACAGTAAAGGGTGATTTTAATAAAGCTTTTTTTGTTCTGACCAGATCGGGCATACTCACCGCAGGATTAGTAGCTGCCACCCAAAACACTCCTACATCACCTGTTTCTAAGCCTGTAATCATACTCCAAGCATCTCTACCAGGAATGGAGTTAATACTGCCAAGTGGCAGCTGCCAGGCGCGTTCTAATTCTGCTCGATGCTGGGTGTTTTTAACTACTCGATAGCCTGGAAGAATATGAGATAGCCCTCCTGCTTCTCTGCCTCCCATTGCATTAGGCTGTCCTGTCAAGGAAAAAGGCCCAGCCCCTGGTTTCCCAATATTGCCTGTCATCAGGTGGAGATTGATAATAGTGCGAACTTTTGCCGTTCCTTCGGTGGACTGATTGACTCCCATTGACCATAGTGAAAGCACATTGTCCGATTCTGCCCAATAACGAGCAGCTTCTTCTAAATGGTCTATCCGAATCCCGCAGCGACGAGCAACTAATTCGGGAGGATATTGTTGGATTACTTGGACAAAGTCGCTAAAGCCTTGGGTACATTCATCAATAAACAGGCTGTCTAGCTCTCCCCAACGCAGTAATAAATGAGCAATACCATTGAGCAGATCCATGTCTGTCCCTGGTTGAATTGCTAAATGTAGGTCTGCATCCTTGGCTGTTTTTGTGGTTCTTGGATCTACCACAATCATTTTCACCTTGCGATTTTTCTTGTGGTGCATCCGCAGGCGATTATAAACAATGGGATGGCATTCAGCGGTGTTTGTGCCTATCAAGAAAGCGCAGTCGGTTAATTCTAAGTCATCGTAACAAGAAGGAGGTCCATCCGAACCAAAGCTTTGAATATATCCTGCTACTGCTGAAGACATGCAGAGACGGGAATTAGCATCAAAATTATTTGTTCCCAAACAACCCTTGAGGAGCTTTTGCGCGATGTAATAATCTTCAGTCTGAAACTGTCCTGAACCATACATACAGATTCCATCTACACCCTTAGTTTTTTTAACTGCTTGGATGCGATCGACAATCCGATTTAAAGCCTCATCCCAACTCACACGGCGAAACTCTTCCTCTAAAGAATCTCGCATCAAAGGATACTTGAGACGGTTTTTATCTAGAGATTCAGCAACAGTACCGCCCTTGATACATACCTTACCTTTACTGGAGGGATGAGAGCGATCGCCGCGAACTGACCATAGAGGATTTCCTTCGCTATCTCTATTGGTAGCCTTTCCCGATTGTGCTGGAGGCAGTACTTCTAAACCGCAGCCTACTCCGCAATAAGGACATAAGGTTTTGATTGGTTCGCTCACGCTATTTCTCTCCCAGTTGAGTATTTATTATTGAAAAACTATAATTTATAACTAATTTTTAAAATTTCTTTACTTAGGTTGTATCGTTAATCTGTTGTCAACCGTTGTCAATAATGATACTGATTTAAGCTTTTCTTTATCTCCTTTTCATAGTAAAAAGTGCTGGGGACTTTCATAGTCTTACCCCAGCACCTAGCAATTGTAGACGATAGTTAAAGGTTAAATATTTTCTGTCTCCAAGATTGGTGATGCACTAGGGATACCTTTCTCTTCGTCATGATGAGCTTCAGCAAAGGAACCTTTAGGCTCTTTGAGAACTACAAAGCACAATGCAGAAACAATCAACGCTGCCACTCCCATTATTTGGAAGAAACGCGCTGTAGACGCAGCCTCAATTGCAGGAGTGGGGTCTGCACCGCCACCTAACCAGCCAGGAAGCAAACTAAATATGTTTAAGTAAAGTACTGCACCGACATTACCGTAAGCACCTACGTTACCAGCAATTTGTCCTGTTACTCGTTTTTTAACTAGAGGTACGATGGAGAACGTTGAACCTTCACCAGCCTGTACAAAGAACGAACAGCACATGATCAATACTACCGCAGCAGGTAAGAACCAACTACTGTCAACTTGACTAAAGATTAGATAGCCAATACCCATACAGCCTGTTAGAACACCCATAGTCAACTTACGACTACCTAGCTTGTCGGAAATCAAACCACCACCGGGACGAGCAACTAAGTTCATAAAGGCATAGCTAGAGGCAATCATACCTGCAGCAGCAGCCGACAGGCTAAATGTTCCTTCAAAAAATGCAGGAAGCATAGATACAACAGCTAGTTCCGAACCGAAGTTAACGATGTAGGTAAGCTCTAAAATTGCTACCTGAGAAAAGTTGTAGCGATCTTCTGCTGGATAACGTTTTTTGCCAGTCATCAAATCTTTATTTACTGCCCAACAGTTGAAGGCTTGGAATAAATACAATCCCAGTAAAGCCAACCAGATGATGTACATTGTGCCAGTGCCATACAGACCAAGCTTCATCAAACGCCAAGCCACTAATCCCAGAATTGCACTTAAAGGTACGTTCATCGACATCAGTAGCCAGAAGTCTTTTTTGCTAGTTACTTCAATTCCTCTAGCACTTCTGGGACGACGATAAGTTTTGCCAGGAGGAGTATCTTTAGCATTGAAAAGATAAAAGATACCGTAAAGGGCAGCAATAATACCAGTACCAGCGATCGCAGCACGCCAGTTTATTGCCGAACCAGGCGCGCCGAAAGCCAACCAGCCAGCGAATAAAGCCATTGTAAATGCAGAGAAAGCAGAACCAAAGTTACCCCAACCGCCGTATATACCTTCGGCTAAACCAATTTCTTTGGGGGGAAACCACTCTGCAACCATACGGATACCGATTACAAAACCTGCACCCACAATACCCATCAATAAGCGAGAAACCACTAGTTGACTAAAGTTTTGCGCGGAAGCAAACATGAGACAGGGAATTGCGGCATACATTAGCAGCAAAGAGTAAGTCAGTCTTGGACCAAACTTATCTAGCAACATCCCGATAATGATACGTGCGGGAACTGTTAAAGCTACGTTGCAGATCGCGATAGTTTTAATCTGTTCTTTAGTTAAATTTAGATCTGCACCTACTGTAGTCGCCAAAGGTGGAAAGTTGAACCACACAACAAATGATAGAAAGAATGCAAACCAAGTGATGTGCAGTATCTTATACCTACCATTAAATTGCCACATTTCTCCGAGCATTTAATTACCTTCCTTATTGTCAAAAATTACCATGTTTTAAAGTCAGATTTTAGAGACTTAATTAAAGTGATATACAACTATAAATATCTATTTTTGGCTTTTTTAATAACCCTTTATTTTTGGTTGATAGCTGCTTACTTAAATCATCAATCTCTTCCTACATTTGAGCAACTAATTACAGTAGCAAATAGTCCTTAAGATGTATTTATCTAGAGGTAATAATTACATTTAAAAAAAGGTTTTATCGTATATTTGGTTACCAAATACCGAGCAGTAGAGGGAAGTTATGTGTTTTTTACATAAAATGAATACTTTTACTGCATATACAGCTGCTTATGTATTGCTAAACCTCTCTCTTTGATATTTGCAAAAGATAAACGATGATACGTAAATTAATTGGAACGACTATACTAAGTTCAATCGTTATACTCTAGCTACTGCTCTTTGCTGTTTTAGCTTTTGAATAACATATAATTCGTCCATGTCGCGCGATCGCTGCGTTTTTAGCATGGATAACTCAGTAGTCAAAAGAAAGCTAACAAAGCTAGAAATTGCAACTACAGGCAGCATAGCCGTGCCAGAAAGGACGCTAAGAATAATACTGGTACTAATAGGAGTTTTGGTTACAGCCACGTTCACCGCAGCCATGAGGCAGACCATTCCCACTGTAGGATGAACTACTGGTACTGCTAAAGAAATTGCTAAACCCACGTTTGCGCCAATAAAAAATAAGGGGAAAATAAACCCACCCAAGAATCCTGAATGAAGAGTAAAGCTAATCGCAAACATCTTCGCTACGGCGATCGCAACTAACATTGCTACGCTCAAGGTAGCACCAGTTTGAATTACGGTTTCAATTTGTTCTTCACTAAAGAAGAGGGTTTGAGGAAAAAACAAGGCAATTGAGCCAATAGAGATACCGCCGCAGGTTGCTAACAAAATTCTATTGTTTTCTAGTAGTGTAGTTAACTTACCCACAAGACGAAAAACAACCACAAACATGGTTGCCACGAAAGCTCCAGTTGCGCCTAAAACAATGCCCTGTAATAGTTCAGCAGAGGTGAGTTTGGGAACTACACTAAAGTGATACATTCCGCCGATACTAATTCCTGTATTGAGTCGAAAGATGGCAAAGGAAAAAATAGCCGAAATAATGGCAGGAGCGATCGCTTCATAATATTCTAATCCTTTGCGGTGGGGGATTTCTAGAGCAAACAAAGCTGCTCCAATGGGCGCACCAAAAAACGCTCCTAAAGCAGCACTCATGCCGCAAAAGGTCAAAATTCTAACAGAATCACCAGTAATATTCAGCTTGTCTCCTAACCAGCTACCAAAGCTGCCATTCACCTGAACTAAAGGTGCTTCAGGTCCTGCACTTCCTCCAGCCGTGATGGCAATTAAAGAAGCAATAATCATGGCTGGGGTTTTACGAATATCAATCTTGCCTGGGCTATGAATACTATCTACTACCTGAGCCATTTCTCCTGGTAAGCCCATGAAATATAGCACCAGTCCCACACAAAAACCGCCGATAGTAGTGGCAATTAAAACATAGTTTGTTGCGGGTAGCCATTTAGGAAAATAAGGAATAATTAATTCTGGAATGGTGTGCCAAACTCCGTGCATCATTCCTTCTAAAACAAAATAGTAGATAGTGGCAACTAATCCTCCGACAATACCAATCGCTACCGAGCAAAGAATTAATTGATGGTAAGAAAGCGATCTTTTATCTATATTTAGATCGAGATTTAGATTATTTACATCTATTTTTAGTTCCGAAGTAAGATCTTTACTTATTTGAGTTGTCAAAGTCTATCTCCCTCAAAAATTGATATTAGATAAATTTCATCATTTTGAAGATTTTAGGTTTACTAAATTATGTGCTGGTAATTAATCTTTTTGTCAAAATCAGAAAAACCAATCTTCTCTATTTCAATTAATTTAATACCAGTATTGATTTTTAAAATGTCAATTTTAATACCGTCACTTGCCAACCATGCAAAATACGTATGATAACAAACCTTTTTACGTATTTTAAAATCAGCTTGAAAAATATAGAAAGGAATGATAGTAGCTTCAGCAAAATATTATCTATTTAAAGTTATTTTGTCTAAAAAATATCTAAAAAAAAATTAATAGATTTAATCGAATAAGGAGCAAAACTAAGAGAAAAAATAGCATAATTAAATAAAATTAATTACAAATAGCTATAAAAATATGACCTGACATTAACTGCATATAAATTTTTTGCCAGACATAAATATTGGTGAGTCGGTTGAAATCTTATTTACAGGAATAAAGTTATGTATCGCAAACTGTTATCTCTTAGTATTGCAGCAGGTATTTTAGTCCCCAATACTGTTCTAGCCAAGCAAGTAATCATTCAAAAAGGGAAGAGACAAGCCTTTGTCTGGGAGATGAGGAACGAATAATTAAAAAATATACTCATGGAGATTACTAGATAGAGCGATCGCCTTGAGAAAATCTTAAGCTATATAGCGATTCTCATTTACGTGAGGTACGAAATTTATTTATTTTAGGGATCGGGGATTAGGGATTTCCGCGCATGATACCGCTTCGAGACTGAAACAAAGGGGTACTAAGTAGATGGACAGAATAGATTACAGTAATTTAAAAGCAGTAATTTTTGAGTCAAAAATGACAAAAACTCAGTTTATTCGTCAAATTAATTGGGAAACTCAAAAGCTATTAAAACGAATCCATAAACAAAGTAGTCATCATCAGGTACGTGAACGTTCCCACTGTTTACTCCTCAAAAGTCAAGGAGTGAAGTTAAAACAGTTGAAAATGATTTTCGCTGTAAGCGAGAAAACGTTATATAACTGGTTCAATGCTTGGGAATCAAGAGGATTAGTGGGATTGTATAATCGATCAGGAAGAGGAAGAAAAAAAACTTTTAATGACCAGCAAATTGAACAAATTAAAGACTGGGCAAATATTTATCCTCAACAATTAAAGCAAGTAAGACAAAAGATTAAACAACAGTGGGATATCACTGTCAGCACCAAAACTATTAAACGACTCCTGTTTCAAGTAAGAATGAGCTGGTTAGCACTACAGGAAAAGCCAGGAATGCCAATGGGACAGGCTGTAACGGCACAAGTATTATCCAATAAAAATGCGATCGCTCTCAAATTCATTGCCTGGCTAAATAATTTGTTTAATCCAAATATTTAGTTAGCTAGATTCAAAAGCGATCGCCTTAAATACAAATATTAATAGTTATCGATCGCTAAAATTAATTGGGGTACGATTGTCAGGGCGATCGCGGTAATCATCGTATTCATCACCAGGATTATCATCTTCATCACTGTAATCGTCATAATCATCTTGAGGAGAGTCATCATAATCATCTGAATAATCAGAACCTAGATCTTCTACAGGCTGATAATCTACTACATAATCACCAGGGATAGGCTGTTCATCTTTTTCGTAGCCTCTACCCATGTCAGAATCGTCATAGCTGCTTCCCAAATCGTCAGAATCATAATTGTCCTCTGGTTCATAACTCCTGCCTAAATCCGCTGGGCTTGGTCTACGTCTGGCAGTAGTCGTAGGCGGGGGAGTAGGATCTGAATAAATATCGTCTCTAGTTGGACGCGGGCGAGGGCGAGGAGAAGTGCGAGGTTCATCAGCCCATTCATCTCTAGAAACGCGATCGCTGTAGTCATCTCTTAAGGGTGCAGTCGGACGACGGGGACGACTATCTTTTTCTGGATAGCGATCGCCTCTAGGACTAGGACGTTCGGCGTAATCTGTGGGTTCGGGACGGCTACGGCTTGGTGCGCGTCGAGGTTCATCTCTAATGTCCGTAGCAGGAGATGGTCTTCTTCTAGGTTCAGGACGGCGGGGAGGGCGGGGTTGAGGGTCGTCATAACCCCTCAATCTAGGGCTATTGTAATTGGGCTTAGCCCCCTCATATGCGTTGTCGTAGGGGTCTATTTGATCTAATTCTGCTTCAGTGTATACCCTTGTTCTGCTGACGGGGCGATCGCGATCGACAGTTGGGGTATTGCGTCTAGCTTGTTCTGTTGCTACCCCACGCATTCTAATACTCTCAAAAGCAAAGAAAATTGCCGTCCCTGTTAATAAAAACTGTCCAAATTGAAGAATAGGGTCTAATCGCCAACCGTTAAAGAGTAAAATGATTCCACAAAGCAAGCCCACCGCAGCAAAAAATATATCATAATCCCTTGCTAACTCTGGGCGAATTGAGCGCAGGAAAAACAAACCTGCTCCTGCTACTGCTAAGAATAAACCTAAGATAGCTGCTGCATTCAGCCCAAAATTGACCATTACAATTCTCCTAATCTGCTTCTCATAGTTGTGAATAAGAATATTTCTATACTCATCTTAAGTGATGTATAAATATAATCTACCCACCAATAGCCATAACTACTCTATTCAGGTCTATTCAAAACTGAACAAGCACAAGATATAGCTCCATAAAAATATAACGACGGAACTGGTGGTAATGCTACCCGATCTTTCTAAAAAAAGATGTTTCCGTCGCTTAAAATTAATAATAATTTGTTGTTAGTAACAGCACACGATTAAGATTTGCGCTTAATTTTGTCGCTTTGACTAAGAACAATTAAAGCTATAGTTGCGGGAACAACTACAATAACCGCACCCAAGGCTATGCTGAGAAGAAAATTAGTTAATGAAGGAGTCATATTTTTTATCCTGACTGTTTTTTATTTATCTATTAATAATTTACGTTATTTTGTAATTCTAAAAGTTTTTCAACCAAAACCAAAATTAATTACAATATCGCTTTTATTAAATCTCACTTTATATTGTAAGGGGATGAGGGTCAAAATAAGACAGGATATAGCAAAGTTGATATTTATTGTTTAAGCTAAAGATTTTTTTGACCACAAAATGCTAGTACAATACATTATAGATATTTACATTCTGTAATATTGCTATAAAATAAACTTACGTTTAATCAAAGTTATGAATCTATCAAGTCTGGGAGCATTGGCAATTGGTCTTTTGTTGGGATTAATGACAATTTTGTTTATTTTTAGAATTGTCCTCACTTGGTATCCTCAAGCCGAACTTACTCGCTTTCCTTTTAGCTTAGTCGTACTCCCCACAGAGCCTTTGCTCAAACCCCTTCGTAAAGTAGTTTCTCCCATTGGTGGAGTAGATATTACTCCTATTATTTGGGTTGGACTTTGTACTTTGCTTAGAGAGATTTTAGTTGGTCAGCAAGGACTAATCACAATGTTAATCAGTCATTAGTCAAAGTATCCAAAAAAACGTTTTAAAAACATTCATCAGAAGTCTATTGATTAGCAAGAGAATTTGAAACTTCTTCTGTTTTTGCCTGATGAATGGGTAATTCAAACCAAAATGTAGTGCCAACTCCCACCTCGCTATCAATATAAACTCTGCTGTTGTGCTTTTCAATAATGTTTCTGACAATGGAAAGCCCTAAACCAGTACCTTCTAAAGTATGTACTCGGTTTTCTACTCTAAAGAATCGCTCAAAAATAGCTTGTTTATCTTCTGCGGAAATACCTATCCCTGTATCATTCACTTCAATTTTTACGGCTGGTTGATTTAAAGTATTAGATTTTGCATCGGTTGTATATGCCTTAACAGTAACTTTTCCCCCTGAGTTAGTAAATTTCAGGCTATTTCCGACTAAATTAATCAATACTTGTAAAAGCAGATCGTAATTGCCGACAACCGCAGGTAAATTCATTTCTAACTCTTGATGAAGTTCAATATTTTGATCTTTGGCATTTAGTTGACAAGTTCTTAAAGTTTGCTCGATGGGTTGAGATAAATAGACTTCGCTGAGGCTATAGGTACGAGAGGACTCTAAACGAGATAAATCCAACACATCATTAACTAAACGAGTTAGTCTATCTGTTTCATGGTTAGCTGTGTCGAGGAATTCTTTGCGCTGCACCTCTGTCAAATCTTCGCCATATTCTGAGAGAGTTTCGATAAAAGATTTGATATTAAATAGAGGAGTACGTAATTCATGGGAGACATTACTAATAAACTGGCTCTTAGCTTCGTTTAGTTCAACCTCGCGGGTAATATCTTGTACCGTCATGGCAATTCCTCTAATATTTTCACTTCCACCATCAACAACTCGACTTAGCAGCAAACGGATAGTTCTTGATACTGGTTGATTGATACTAATGCGAAATTCATCTTTTGTGGGCAGGTGATGATTTTCTATTTCTGGTTCTACATGAGATTCATCCTCAGTGCTGGCTCGATCTTCTGACTCCACCTTTTTTTCAATCATTTGAAACAATGGCTTAGTTAACTTAACCGTTATCTCAGAAGGTAGACGATGCAGCACATTATCTCCAATTACGTCTTCATCCCAACCAAAAATATTTCTAGCGGTAGGATTTGCCAAAATAATCTGCATTTCAGGATCGATTAACATTGCCCCATCCGCAATAGTAGAGACTAAGGTTTCTAGCTTGGCTTTTCCAGAGGTTAATTCTTCAATATTTTGTTCTTCATAGTTTTCTAGCTTTTCTGCCATTCTGTTAAAGCTAGCAATTAATTCTCCTAATTCTCCTCTTAAGGGTAAATTTATCCTCTGTTTAAAGTTTTTAGCAGCAATATTTTTCACCCCAACCAAAAGCTCTTTAATTGGTCTGGTGATCATCAAGGCATTAAAAACGTTACCCAAAATTACCATCGCCCAAATGGTAATAAATACGGCAATGGTAACATCTCTAGTCAGGTTAGAAGAGGCGACGATGGTGGGGTTAGGATTAATTCCTACAGCCAGTACTCCGAGATATTGGTTGTCGTGGCGCAAAGGTACAAATACGTCTGTTACCTGTCCATTGGGAGTCTGATGTTGACGAACAAAAGGTAAGTCACTATTGGGGACGTAATCGCTAGGTAGCTTAATACGACGCTTAATAGTCAGAGAATTCTGTATTTCTGCTTGAGAGTAGGGAATACCAAAAAAGATATTACCAAATTCATCTGCATAGATGATGTAGCGAATGCTAGAGGTACTGCGATAAAAACGCTCAGAAAATTGAGCTAAACCTTCCAAATCCCCTTCTTCGATCAGGGGAGCAGCATTAGACGCTATTAAAATACTTAAATCACTACCAAAACGAGTGTCATTGATGTTGGACTCTTGCTGGATGGTATTCACCGCCCAAAAGGTCAGACTACTCATGATCAAAGAAACCACCAAGGTAGCAGCAGCCATCAGTTTTGTTTGGAGAGTAAACTCCGACCACCAGAGGGAAATAATTTCTTTGATTTTGGTAATAAATGTTAACAATGTAATTTACTTTGATAAATAAATATTAAGTTATCTGAATTATAGTTGATTGAGTGGGCTAGCAAACAGGGAGTTAGTCTTTAAGATTAAACTTTTTAGGTCAATTATCATTTTTGTCTATATTTATGTCCAATATCACGACGGTAGTACATTTTGTCAAACTGAATTGATTTTAAAGCATCATAAGCAGTAGCGATCGCACTCTCGAAATCTCGCTCGACTGCGGTAATACCTAATACTCTTCCTCCAGAGGTGACTACTTGTTCTTGTTCTAGCTTTGTTCCTGCCTGAAAAACAATCACACCTTTGCTTTTGGCATCTTCAATACCTGCGATCGCCTTTCCTTTTTCATAAGTATCGGGATAGCCTCCAGAAGCAGCCACCACGCACACTGCAGTACCAGATTTATATTTAAATGGTGGTAATTCCTCTAATCTTTGTTCTACACAGGCAAGCAATATCTCGTCTAAATGAGTCTCTAATAAAGGGAGAACTACCTGAGTTTCAGGATCGCCAAAACGACAGTTAAATTCGATTACTTTTGGTTCACCTGATGGAGTAATCATCAACCCTGCATACAATACTCCTCGATAGTCTATATTCTTTTGATTTAAAGCTTCTAGGGTGGGCTGTAATACTTCTTGTTCAATTCTTGCCATCAGCTCATCTGTAACCAGAGGTACGGGAGAATATGCCCCCATGCCGCCAGTGTTCTTGCCAGTATCTCCTTCCCCAATGCGCTTATGATCTTGAGCAGGAGTCAAGGGACGAACAGTTTTGCCATCCGTAACCGCCAAAACCGATACTTCTGATCCTGTTAAATATTCTTCAACGACAAGCTTGCCAGGATCGTCTCCTAGTAGTTCATCTACTGCCGATATAGCATCATTAATTTTCATGGCTACAATTACTCCCTTTCCCGCAGCCAAACCGTCTGCCTTGATGACGATGGGCGCGCCAACCGCTTTAATATATTCTTTAGCAGCGTTAGCATTATCAAAGGTTTGAGACTTGGCAGTAGGCACATTTGCTAGAGTCATAATTTCCTTTGCCCAAGATTTACTCGATTCTATTTGCGAACCTTCTTTGGTTGGGCCAAATACAGCAATATCTCGTTCTCGTAGATAATCGACAATGCCCAATGATAAAGGCACTTCTGGCCCTACTATTACTAAATCGAGGTTATGTTTTGAAACTGCATTAGTAATACCTGCAAAATCATCCACTGCCAAAGGCAAATTTTGACAGTTCGACATAGTTGCAGTGCCACCATTACCAGGGCTACAAAACACTTCTTCTATCTTGTTAGACTGTAATAGTGTCCAGGCTAGAGCGTGTTCTCTGCCTCCGCTACCAACTACTAATGCTTTCATATATTGAGATAACTATATTTGTCAGAGGTCTAATTATCTCACGCTCGCTAGTTGTTCAAACAGTTGAGTAACTTTAGTTAAATCTTTGTCTCCAGGAGATCGCTCAACACCGCTAGATAAATCGATTCCGTTGGGCTGTAAGCGAGATAGGGCATCGTTTACATTGTCGGGAGTTAAGCCTCCCGCCAACATCCAGGGAAGACTGGGTTTAAACTGGGTCAAATCTTGCCAATTGATAGTATGACCAGTGCCACCAAGCATTTGAGGATGGTATGCGTCTAGTAATAGAGTATCTACCCGATCTAAGTACTTTTCTACATCCTGTAGTGACTCTGCGGTTTTGATCCGAAGAGCTTTAATTAATTCTAGGTTCTGGGGTAATATTCGACGCAGGCGATCGCAATAGTCGGGAGATTCATCTCCGTGTAGCTGCACTGAAGTTAATTGAGCAGCTTTTACTATGTCTTCTATCTCGGCGATAAAATGGTCAGCAAATACGCCAACTTTGTCAATATTGCTGGGTAAAGAAATAGAGATCGCCTTAATTTCTTCAGGGTCAATATAGCGTGGCGATCGCTCTACGCAGATAAAACCGATGCTGTTTGCTCCCTGTCTGACAATTTCTTGGGCTTGATCTAGTTGAGTAAGTCCGCAGATTTTAACTCGCATTGGTCTTAGAATCGATATAATAGCTTGTTTTGTTAGTAAA